>Ga0265339_10000085_pt1 | contig 79483 bp, 79 predicted proteins | sample 4CB219metaG_FD_202085 | JGI IMG/M metagenome (GOLD analysis project Ga0265339, IMG submission 202085) | Rhizosphere microbial communities from Carex aquatilis grown in University of Washington, Seatle, WA, United States - 4-CB2-19 metaG | ecosystem: Host-associated > Plants > Roots >... | reverse complement strand
TTGGCGACGATGTTCACCCGGTCGAGGAAGACCGCCTTGATGGCGTCCTGCCACGACCACAGCGACAGCGGGTAGTAGCTCAACGGACGGAAGTCGGCGTTGAGTACGAGCGCCGGAAAGCCGGACGGCGATACTTGCGCGTTCAAGACGGGGCTCCTCGACCTCGACTCAAAATGCCGCACTGCGGCGTCGCGTCTAGTTTATAGGGAGGCGTGACAGGATTGTGAAGCCCGTTCCAGGGCTTACATGCCACGGCCAAAACGGGTGGCTCGCTCTTTCGGGCTGCGCCCCGCCCCTCCCGCCGCCGTGTGTTGTGTGCCTTGATTTGAATCAAAGCTATCGGTGGCGGTTTGGGCGAATCTATATTTATGAACGCCGCCCAAAAACCTTCACCCGCATGCCCGAGTTGCGGCAAACCGATGCGACTGGCGCGCACCGTTCCCAAAATCGGCGCGCTCCCGGAACTGCGCACGTACGATTGCCGCCCGTGCAGCCAGACGCTGACGGAAGCGGACGAGCCGGGAAAAACGCGAGGATGATGATGACGATAGTGCCAGTCATCGGCGAGATGGCGCAGCACGAATGCGCGGACTGGACTGGCTGGACCGTCGCACCTCCTCATGCCGGCGACAACAGCATGGGCGACATTGACAGCGAACTTGCCACCGCTGCTCGGCACGTCGCCGAAGCGCGCCGCATTGTGGCGCGGCAGCGTGCACGAATTGTCAAACTAAAGGCGCTCGGAAGCGCAACACCAGACCAGGAATTGACGCTTGAGGCTTTCGTCAGCACGCTCGCCCTTTTGGAGCGCCATGCCCAAGAGCTTGCCGATACGGCCAAAAGGCTTGAGCTGCCATACCGGACACTGTCGTAACCGCCTGGCTTGACGCGGCGATTGAGCGGACGCCGCGGACACTTCGCATTCGCGCGACATTTCCAGTTCCGGGTGCGGGAAACCTTATCTGCGAACTGGAACCCGCAACGATGAACCAAATTGCTGCCCACGGCATTAAGACTTAAAGCCGCCACTGCATTATCGGGCATGCACAAAATATGGTCTTTGCGGCCGGTGTGGGCGGTCCGGTCTTGCCATCAATGCTGTGCAGCGCCCGTCACAGGCATATTTGCAAACTTATGTCCGATGTGAATTCTCGTGCAAAGCTCACATATTTGAATTTCGCCGCGATCGTCGATTTTTGCACCCGCCGTGCGTGGTTGGTCGTGTTCGTGAGCGTGCTGATCTTGGCAGGATCGGCGGTCTATGTGGCGCGCCACTTCGCCATCAACACGAACGTCACTACGCTGCTATCGCCCGATCTTCCGTGGCGCAAGCGCCAACTCGCGTACCAGGCGGCGTTCCCCGACCAAATGTCGTCAATTCTCGCCGTCATCAGCGCGCCGACGCCCGAGTTCACCGACGCGGCTGCCGCTTCGCTCGTCAAACAGTTGACACCTCAAGCAACGCATTTTCATTCCGTAACCGACGTGCAAGGCGGTGCATTCTTCGCCCGCAACGGTCTGCTCTATCTGCCGCAAACTCAGCTCGCGGATCGGATGCGTCGGCTCGTTCAGGCCCAACCGATGATCCGGACGCTCGCGTCGGACCCATCTTTGCGCGGCCTCGCCCGCGCATTGTCGATGAGTCTACGCAGCGTCGCGGCAGGCCAGCTCAGTTTGAACGCCATGGCGCCGACGCTCAATGCCGCCGCCGACACGCTCGACAACGTGCTCGCCGGAAAACCAGCGTCGTTTTCCTGGCAGGCGCTGGTCAACGGCAGGCCGGTAAAGCCGGAAGATTTGCGACATCTCATCAATATCGCACCGGTGCTGGATTATCATGCGCTCGAACCAGGACACGCCGCTGCCGACGCGGTGCGCAAGGCGGCCGGAGATGCCGATCTGAACGGGCACTATCAGGCGTCGGTCCGCTTGACCGGAACAATCCCGCTCGCCGATGCACAGCTTGCAACGCTCCAGCAGGGCCTTTGGCTGAACAGCCTCATTACTGCGGCGATCGTGCTGATCGTGCTGTGGCTGGCGCTGCGTTCGCCCCGGATCGTGCTCGCGGTCGTGGTGACGATCTTCGTCGGCCTGGTGGCCACTGCCGGACTCGGCCTGTTGCTGGTCGGTGCGTTCAACCCCATTTCGGTCGCGTTCGCCATGCTGTTCGTCGGCCTCGGCGCCGACTTCGCCATCCAATTCAGCGTGCGCTATCGCATGCAGCGGCACCAACAAGATGAACTCAAGTCCGCATTGGTGGATGGGGCGCGTTACGTCGGACCGCCGTTGACGCTAGCAGCGCTGGCGGCGGCAGCCGGCTTTCTCTCCTTTGTGCCGACCAGCTACAGCGGCGTGGCGGAACTGGGCTTGATCGCCGGTGTCGGTATGGTGGTGGCCTACGTCGCCGCTATGACGCTGTTGCCGGCGCTGCTCACTCTATTCAAGCCGCCCGTCGAGACGCAGCCGCTCGGTTATGGGGTGATGGCCGGTGTCGACCGCTTCATGCAGCGGCACCGCTTTGCGATCGTCTTGGCGACGTCGATCGTCGCGGTCGCGGCGTTGCCTTCGCTGTATCTGCTCAAATTCAACTTCGATCCGAACAGCCTGCAAATCCCGAACGACGAGGCGGTCGCCACGCTGCAGCAGTTGAGCGGCAGCCAGCAGGGCGCGTTCAACAGCGCCGATGTGCTGACATCGCCGGCCGATGCCGCAGGTGTCGGCAAGAAGCTTTCGGCGCTGCGCGAGGTTGCGGCGACGCGCTCGCTCGATAGTTTCATTCCCGCCGATCAACCCAAGAAAATTGCGACCATCGCGCAGGCCGCCTCGGCGCTCGATCCGGCATTGCAGTCGAAGCCCGAGGCGAGACCGTCGGATGCCGAGGACGTGGCGGCACTGAAGGAGAACGTGAAGGCGTTGCAGGACACCGCCGACGAAGGCGCTGGACCGGGCGCTGAGGCGGCGCGACGGCTTGCGACGGATATCGCAACCCTCGCCGGCAGCAATGCGCAAGCGCGGCAACGGGCAGAGGCCGCGTTTATCGCGCCGCTTGAAATCGATTTTCAGGCGATCGCGACGTCGCTGCATCCGCAGACGGTGACCCGAGCCACTCTGCCGGCCGACCTCGTCCGCCAATGGACGGCGCCGAACGGTCTCGTTCGCACCGAGATTCTCCCGAAGGGCGGCGTCAGCGACAATGCGGCCGCCCGACGCTTCGCCAGCGCTGTGCTGTCGGCCGAGCCAAACGCCACCGGCCAGGCGATCCAGGTTTACGAATGGGGCCGCACCGTCACCTCAGCCTTCATCAAGGCCGGAGTGCTGGCGATTGTTTCGATTGCGATCCTGCTGTGGCTTGTGCTGCGGCGCATCGGCGACGTGCTGATGACACTGATTCCGCTCATAGTGGCGGCTGCCGCGACCCTGGAGATCTGCGCGTTGACCGGCTTCGCCCTCAACTACGCCAATATCATCGCGCTCCCGGCCCTGCTCGGCGTCGGCGTCGCCTTCAAGATCTATTACGTCATGGCGTGGCGCCGCGGCGAATATAATTTCCTGCAGTCTAGTTTGACCCGCGCAGTGTTCTTCAGCGCGTTGATGACCGCCACTGCCTTTGGCAGCCTCTGGTTTTCGGCGCATCCCGGAATTTCAAGCATGGGCAAGCTGCTGGCGCTGTCGCTTGCCTGCACGCTTGTGGCAGCGGCGCTGTTCCAGCCGGCGCTGATGGGTCCGCCGCGCACCGCGGTCGATAAAAGTTGAGCGGTTCCGGTATCAAACAGCAAACCTAGTTTGGCGCGGCGGCCTAACGTCCGCCGGCAGCAGGAGTTTTGACGCTGTCCACCTACCCCTGCAACGCGGCGTTAATGATGCGCACCCTTGCAGGTACTCAATCAATACAACGGAAAATCAATGGCCATCGCTTATCGCTGGACGCGGCAAAGGGCAAAAATCGTTCGATCAGGGTAGGGCTATGCTTGGCGAGTTCATGCGTCGTTTCCGTCGTGACCGCGGCGGTAGTACTGCCATTATTTTTGCATTGTCACTCATCCCGATCGTTTTTCTGACTGGGCTCAGCCTCGACTTTTCCGCCGCCGCGCAAAAGCGCATCCGACTCAATGCCGCGGCCGATTCCGCCGCCTTGTCCATGGTCACGCCGACAGCGATGACCAAGACCTGTTCGCAGGTGCAGACCACCGCGCAGAGCATCTTCATGGGCCAGGCCTCTTTGTTGGGAACCGGTTTGAGCAGCGTCCCAACTCCAAGCATCAGCGGCTGCGTGGATAACGTCACGACCCGAACCGTCACGGTCACCTATTCGGCGTCGTCGGTAAACTCGTTTCCCAATGTGCTTGCGCTCCTGACCCACGCCTCGGAAACGACCTGGACGATTACTGGCTCGTCAACCGCGACCGCAACCACCGCGCCCAACATCAACTTTTATCTGCTGCTCGACAACTCACCGTCGATGGACATCGCCGCGACGACCGCCGGCATCAATACGATGGTGGCCAATACGTCGGCGCAGGGCGGCTGCGCGCTGGCTTGCCACGAGACCAATCCGACATCGGGCGACGTCGCGGGCAATCCCGGCGGCGAGGACAATTACACGCTGGCAAAAAATCTCGGCGTCGTGACGCGCGTCCAGAATATGGCAACCGCGACCTCGTCGCTGATGAACACCGCCACGCAGACGATGACGACCAACAACGCGAGCTGCCCGACCGGCCCGGGTTGTTACGAAATGGCGATCTTCACTTTCAACGTGCAGGGCACCACCACCAGCCAATGCAGCAGCACCTCGATTCAGGTGATTTACGCGCCAAGCTGTGCGCCTTCGTCGGACCTGTCTTCCGCGCAAACCGCGGCCGCGGGCATCGATGTTCTGAAAGTCTGTTCGAACAATTACCTGATATGCGGCACCAACAATAACGACGCGGACACCGACTTCGAGACCGCCATGAAAGCCATCAACAATATCATGCCTACACCGGGGACCGGCACGTCGGGCAGTACGCCGCAGGAAGTGTTGTTCCTGGTGACCGACGGCGTGGACGACGAAATCAATTCAAGTTCGTGCTCGCAGACGCTCGATGGCAGTCGTTGTCAGCAGCCGTTCAACACGGCGATGTGCACGACCGTCAAGAACCGCGGCATCCGCATCGCCGTGCTGTACACCGAGTACCTGCCGCTGCCGACGAATGCCTGGTACAACAGCTGGATCTCACCGTTCCAAAGCCAGATCGGCCCGAACATGCAAAGCTGCGCGTCGCCGGGACTGTTTTTCCAGGTGACGACGGATGACGATATTGCCGCGGCGATGGTAGCGCTGTTTCAGAAATCGATCGCCAGCGCGCACCTGTCGCAGTAGGCCGAACATTTCAGGTGCGGCGTCGCAGCGAACGCGCGTCGGAAGTGCGAATTTACGAACACAGGTTATTGTATTGCACGCAACCCGGCGCATCCGAATTGCGCGGAAAGAAGATCGCATCCTGGTAGATGTTGATTGTGCCGGTGAGCACGTAACCCATTGACGGCGTATAGGGGTAGGTCACTTCGCCTAGAATCACGTAGTAAGTGCCGGACGGCAGCGATTGGAAGGCCGTCGGCAGGGCAAACGTGGAATTTTGCGCACGCCCGCTGCCGCTGTTCGAAGCACTCCAGACCACCGTGGCCGTGCCATTTCCGACAGTGAATTTCAGTTCGGACACGGTGATGACCATGTTGTTGGTCGAATAGGGCGTCATGACAGTCGCGGCCGCCCCAAGAATTTGATTCATGGAGGCGGTGTCGATCGCCAGACCGTTGGCGGTGGCGCAATATTGCCCATCCAGGGTGTTGTTGCCGCATTGTGAGGTGAGGTCGGCCACGGTGCGGGCGGCGAGGGTGGCCTTGAATTGCATCGCGAAACCATCGCCGAGTTCGGCCCCGCCCAAATAAAGGGTGAGCATGAACGGCAGGATGAGGGCGAACTCGATGGCGGACACGCCGTCGCGCGAGCGCCCAAATCGTTTCAGGGTGCCGAAAGGGCTTGAGGTGGGCGCGTCCTGTCTCATTGGTAGGGCTCGTTCTTGAAGACCGCGGTCGAGACCAGGAGCCGGTTGCCGTTGGCGAGATTTGACAGATTGAAGCCGAGCGGGCCGAGGACGATCGGCCACTGATACATGACCTGGACAACCACGATGCTGCCCTGCGCGCCCGGCGAATAATTCCACGTATTGCTGACCGTGCCGTTGGCGTTGAAGCTCAGGGTCGGGCTTGAGGTACTGGCCGAGGCGAAATTGGTGTAATTCTGGACGTTGACCATCAGGTTGTTGCAGTTGAACAGCGCGCTGACGAGGGTCGCGGTGTTGGAGCCGGTGCAGACGTAAGTGAGGAACTGGCTCTGCGTCATGTTCGACTTCTGGGCCTGTCCGGTCAGAATGTAGCGGCTCGCTTCTTCGGTGACCTCGTCGAGCACGCGCCCGGCAAAGAACACCAGCGCCGTCTCGAACATGGCGACGAGCAGGGCCAGAAACGGCGCGGCCACCAGCGCGAATTCGACCGCGGTGGCGCCCTTTCGGCAGAACGCGAAATGTTTGGAGGACCGGAGCCCGATTGTGGCTGCAGCCAGTTTTCGTCTCAAAGCCGCGAGCATGGCGCGTAGGCTCCAATACCCGGCTTCTACGGCGGATTTGCTAGGGAAAGGTTACCCTTCGGCCAGCTTTGCGGTTAACGGGAGGCGGCGAATCTGCGGGCCAGAAACTCCCCGCCATGACGCAGGCCTTCGGCGTCGATCCCATGGCCGATGCCGGGCGAGATGTGCCACTCGACCGACAGTTCGAGCGCGGAAAGGCCTTGGGTCGCCTGAAACAGCGCCTGCGGCGGTATCAGCTCGTCGCGATCGCCATGCACGAGCAGCACCGGCGGCCGCGATTTGATCTCGGCCGCGAAGGCTTCGAGCTCGCCCTCCGGCGGCGTGACCAGCAGTCCTGAATAACCGACGATCGCCGCTGGCGCCGTGGTTCGTCGCAGACCGACATGCAGCGCCATCATCGTGCCTTGGCTGAAGCCGACCAGCGCCAATGCCGACGGCGGCAGGGTGTGGCGGCCAAGCTCGGCATCGAGAAACCGCTCGAGTACCGGCGCGGCTTTTTTGACGCCGATCCAGCGCTCGCTCGGATCGCGCATGGTCAGGGGAAACCATTGCCGGCCAACCGGCGCTTGCGCGCACGGCTCCGGCGCGTGCGGCGAAGCGAACGCCGCCTGCGGCAGGAGCTGCTGCCAGGCGCGCCCGATGTCGATAAGGTCGTTACCATCGGCGCCGTAGCCGTGCAGAAACACGACAAGCTGCCGCGCCGCGCCGGAGCGCGGATCGAGCCGCGGACCATCAAGTTCAGCGGCCATTTTTTCCTCGTTTGACGGGTGTCTTTGCGGGTTGGACGGGAGCGCCTTCGCGGCCTTTTCTGAGCCGATAATATGACCACAGCACGCGCGCCGCTATGGATCGCCACGGTCGCCATTGATCGCCGAGCGGCGCCATCTCCTTGGTTGTCGGCCGTGCGGGGAGGTCGAAGGCAAGCCGCGCCGCCTCTTGAAGCGCAAGGTCGCCGGCCGGCCAGGCGTCGGCATGCCCGAGGCAGGCGAGGAGATAGATGTCAGCGGTCCAGGGTCCGACGCCATGCAACACGGTGAGAGCGGCGTGCGCCGTGTCCGCCGGTACGTCCACAAGTTTTGCCAGATCGATCTCGCCCTTGGCGATCGCACGGGCGATCGCTTTCAGCGCGCGGATCTTCGCGCCCGACAGGCCGAGCCGCGCGAGCCGCGCCGGCCGTGCCCGCAAGATCGCCGCCGGCTCAAACGGATCGATCGCCGCGATCAGCCGTCCCCAAATCGCACCGGCACTCGCTGTCGAGAGCTGCTGTGACACTATAATGGCGGCAAGTCCTGCGTAACCATGGGCTCGCCGCCGCAACGGCGGGCGGCCGGTATGGGCGATGATGGCGACGAAGCGCGGATCGATGGCGCCGAGCGCGGCGAGGCCGGCATCGAGATCAGCCTCGGTGTGAATGTGAGGCAGATGACGTGACGGAGGGACTGCCAGATCGGTTGTTCGACTTTTGGCCATCGAGACTATGTGATTGATCACATTCACGCCGGTCAATCCCGGGGACCCTGCCGCGCCGATGTATACCCGCATCTTTCGCTTTGCACCGAGCCCGAACGGCTATCTGCACCTGGGTCATGCCTATTCGGCATTGCTCAATTACGACATGGCGCGTGCGTGCGGCGGACAGCTTCTGCTTCGCATCGAAAATATCGATGCGACGCGCTGCCGCCCGGAATATGAGACCGCAATCTACGAGGACTTGCGCTGGCTCGGCATCTCCTGGACCGAACCGGTGCGGCGGCAGAGCGAACATTTCGCCGATTACCGCGCCGCCGTCGCCAAGCTTGAATCAGCCGGCCTGCTGTATCCGAGCTTCGAGAGCCGGAGCGAGATCGCCGCCATGGTGGCCGAGCGCGAACGCGCTGGACCCTGGCCGCGCGATCCTGACGGCGTGCCGCTCTATCCGGGAGTGGCACGGACAATGATGCCGAAGGAACGGGCGCGCCTCCGCCGTGCTGGACGACCGTTCGCGCTGCGGCTTGACACAGCGGCGGCTGCGGCGCGCGCCGGCCCACTGACCTGGTCGGAGAGCGGCAACGGCCCGCAGCACCAGTGCGGCCGCGTGCCGGCTGAGGCGCAGCGTTGGGGCGACGTTGTATTGGCACGCAAGGAGTTGCCGACGAGTTATCATCTTGCCGTGGTTGTGGACGATGCCTTGCAGGGCGTCACCGACGTGGTGCGCGGGCAGGACCTGTTTTGGGCGACCGGTATTCATCGATTGCTGCAGGCGCTGCTCGGGCTGCCGGAGCCAGCCTATCACCATCATCGGCTGATCCTCGATGACGAAGGCCGCAAGCTGTCCAAAGCCACGCAAGCAACCAGTCTGCGGCAGTTGCGCGCCGAAGGCACGAGCGCGGCGGATATCAGGCGGATGGTGGGACTCGGACAATAAAGCGAGAATGGCGCATGACCGGCTTCGCGCGGTGTTATTTTATTCCCGAGGCCTAACGTGTCATTGTGGGCCATGCGGCTGGCGCTTGGGCGCCGTATTTTTGACTGGGGGCCGCTGTGGCGCGGACCGTATCAAAACAAAAAAGCAGAGCCGGGAAGACCGCGGGCAAAAGGTTCGAGACACGGCCCGCGCGCCGGCCAATGCGTCGGCGCACGCCGTCGGCCAAGGCCGGGAAGGCCGGGAAGGCCGGGAAGACCAACAATCTGGCGCTCGCGGCGTTCGCGCACGACATCCGCACGTCGCTTACGGGGCTGCTGGCGCTCGGCGAATTGCTCGCAAGCTCGAGCATCGGCGAGCGCGAGCGCGACTGGGCGGTTGCAATCAAGATCGGCGCCGAACACTTGTCGGCGCTCACCGCGCTGATGGTCGATGCCGCCAAGGTTCATACGGGCGCGCTGATCCTGCAGCAGGAGGCTTTTCGTCCGCGCCGGCTGGTTGAGGCTCTCGCAACATCGCTTGACGCGCGGGCGCAGACCAAGGGTCTACGCGCCGAGGTGACGGTCGCCGACGATCTGCCGGATGTGTTGGTCGGCGACCCGGTGCGGCTGCGCGCGGCACTGGAAAATCTGCTCGACAATGCGGTGAAATTCACTGCGCAAGGCGATGTGCGACTCGCCGTGCGCGGGGCGCCGGCGAAAGCCGGGAGAGTCAAACTCACTCTGCAAGTCAGCGACAGCGGCATTGGACTGACGAGCGCCGAAATCAAGCGGCTGTTCCGACCCCACGCGCAGGCGAGCGCCGATATTGCACGCCGCTATGGCGGTGCCGGGCTCGGGCTCGCTGTGGTCAAGCGGCTGGCGAAGCTGATGGGCGGCGACCTTACGGTCACGAGCACGCCAGGTCGCGGGTCGACTTTCTCCTTTACGGCGGTGCTGCCGCGCGCGGCGGCCGAGGTCCCCGGCGCGGCGCGAGCAAAGCAGATTGTTGCTTCGTCTGCGCGCCGGCTTTCGGTTCTGTGCGTCGAAGATAATCCTTATGGCCGTGTCATCCTCAACACCATCCTGGCCGAGCTTGGGCACCGCGCCGATTTCGTCGGCTCCGGTGAGGAGGCGCTCGCGGCACTGTCGCGCAGCTACGACGTCGTGCTGATGGACGTGACGCTGCCCGGCATCGGCGGCTTTGATGCCGCGCGGCGCATTCGGGCGCTGTCCGGTGCCGCAGGTACAACGCCGATCATCGGCATATCCGGCCGCAGCGACTCAGACGATGAGGCGGCCGCGCGCGCGGCGGGGATGATTTTTTATTTGCGCAAACCGATCAGCCCGAGCGCGCTGAGCGAGGCGCTGGCGGCAATCACCGTCCACGTGTCGCAACACGGCTAGCGTTCGGCATCCACCTCGCGGACCGTAACTCGCCGGAATATTGGCTGAGTGCGCCGGAGCGCGAACTCGCCGACGCGTATGCAGAGCAGGCGGCCTATGAGGCCGTGCATGCCGGCGAAAAAAAGAGGATGAGGCTTGGCTTAACGGCTTGGTTGGCGACGTATTGCGAACGGATCACCCACGTTTCGATGCAGTATCATTCCGCCGCATCCGCCTTTGCTGCCGCCTTGCAACTTTCGGCGATGCGGCAAAGATCGCTCATGATGCGGTTCAACTCAAAATCCTTCGGCGTATAGACACCGGCGACTCCGGCTTCTTTGAGCGCGACGGCATCCTGCGGCGGGATGATGCCGCCGACGACGACCGGAACGTCCGTGACGCCGGCTTCTTTCAGACGCGCAATGACTTCGGCAACGAGCGGCAGGTGCGAGCCGGACAGGATCGACAGCCCGACGATGTGCGCGCGCTTCTCCGCTGCCGCAGCGGCAATGCCTTCGGGCGTGAAGCGGATGCCGTCGTAGACCACAGCCATGCCGGCATCGCGGGCGCGCGACGCGATCTGCTCGGCACCATTGGAGTGGCCATCGAGTCCTGGCTTGCCGACCAGCAACGTCAGCCGGCGGCCGAGCTTTTTTGATACACGGTCCACCTCGGCGCGAATGTCATCGAGACCTTCGGCATCGTTGCGCATCGCGGTCCCAACACCGGTCGGCGCACGGTACTCGCCGAATGTCTGGCGCAGCGCGAGGCTCCATTCGCCGGTGGTCACGCCGGCTTTGGCGCAGGCGATCGAGGGCGGCATGATGTTGGCGCCGCTTTTCGCCGCCTTGCGCAAATCGTCCAGCGTCGCCGCGACGGCTCTCGCATCGCGTCCGTCGCGCCAGGCCGTGAGTTGCGCGATCTGGTCGGCCTCGGCCTGGGGTGACACGGTCACGACCGATTCGGCGGCTTGCGCGAGCGGTGAGGGTTCGGTTTCGGCGAAACGATTGACGCCGACAACGGTCTGCTCGGTACGTTCGATTGCCGCGATGCGGCGTGCATTGGAGTCGACGAGTTGCTGTTTCAGATAACCCGACTCGACCGCCGCGATCGTGCCGCCCATCGCTTCGATGTGAGCGAGCTCTTCCTTCGCCGCATCCTTCAGTTCGGCGACCTTGGCGGCGATCACCGGCGACCCGGCAAAGACATCGCCATAATCGAGCAGATCGGTCTCATAGGCGAGAATCTGCTGCATGCGCAGCGACCATTGCTGGTCCCAGGGCCGCGGCAATCCGAGCGCCTCGTTCCAGGCCGGCAACTGCACCGCGCGGGTGCGCGCGTCCTTGGACAGCGTCACCGCCAGCATTTCCAGCAGAATGCGGGCGATGTTGTTTTCCGGCTGCTGCTCGGTCAGCCCCAACGAATTGACCTGTACGCCATAGCGAAACAGCCGCTGCTTGGCGTCGCGTACGCCGTAGCGCTCGCGCGTGATCTCGTCCCACAATTCCGTGAAAGCGCGCATCTTGCAGATTTCGGTGATGAAGCGCAGCCCGGCATTGACGAAAAACGAAATGCGGCCGACCACGTCGCCGAAGTCTTCATCTTTGCACTGGCCCGAAGCCTTCACGGCGTCGAGCACGCCGATGGCAGTAGCGAGTGCGAAGGCCAGTTCCTGCACCGGCGTCGCGCCGGCCTCCTGCAAGTGATAAGAGCAGACATTCATCGGATTCCATTTCGGCATTTCCCTGGTCGTGAACAGAATCACGTCCTTGGTCAGCCTCATCGACGGCGCCGGCGGAAACACGTAGGTGCCGCGCGACAGATATTCCTTGATGATGTCGTTCTGCGTCGTGCCTTGCAGCACCGTCCGCGCGACGCCCTGTTCGTCGGCCAGTGCCACATAAAGGGCGAGCAGCCACGCAGCGGTGGCATTGATCGTCATCGAGGTGTTCATGGTCCCAAGCGGGATGCCGTCGAACAGTGTGCGCATGTCGCCGAGATGGCAGATCGGCACGCCGACTCTGCCGACTTCGCCCTTGGCAAGCGGATGATCGCTGTCGTAGCCGGTCTGCGTCGGCAGATCGAAGGCGACCGAGAGCCCGGTCTGCCCCTTGCTCAGGTTAGTGCGGTAAAGCGCGTTGGAGGCCGCGGCGGTCGAGTGCCCCGCATAGGTGCGGAAAATCCAAGGTTTGTCGCGGCGCGGCTGGTCGCCCATGAATATGGCCCGCGTTGATGCACCTGGCTCGTGACGGAGCTAGTGTGACGCCAATTTTGCTGCATTGCAACATGGCGGCCCAAGGCGCCCAAAACACACCGGTCGTGCGGTCAGCCGACGGGGCGGATTGGCGCTTCTGCGTGCGCAATGCTCGCGCCGGTCAAGGCGCGCCGGGCGATCAACGCGGCAACAACCAAGAGCGCCGCGAACCCGGTTGGCGCATCGACGAACGGAAATATCAGCACCAAAAGGCAGGCGAGGCCGATGCCGATCAGCTCCTGGGGCAAAAATCCGCGGGTCAATCCGAGACGAAACAAAAACGCGAGCGGGACTGCCAGCGCGACCAGGTCGTACGTATAGAGATACGGTGTCGCCAGCATCAGCCCGGTGCCGAGCGCGGCTGCCTTGACCTCATACTGGACAGTGCTTCGCCACAGCGCAGCGACCGCCGTTGCCGCGGCGAGCGTTACCATCGCTTGCAGGCTCCAGGCCAGCGGTTCGCTGCCGCCGAGTGAGCGCGTCAGGCCGAAAATAGTTTGCAGCTTCCTCCAGTCCGCCGATCCCTCGGAGAGGAAGGCCTGAGATGTATGGCCGATGTTGCCCACAAAGGCCTGCCAGGTGTCAGCACCGAACGCGAGCCATGACGCGCCCGCCATCGCCAGCGCCACGATGGTCGCAGTCACGAGCACGCGCCATTCGCGGCCGGCAATCAGAGCGATCGGAAACAGCAAGCCGAGGTGCGGCTTGAACGTCAGAAGCCCGAGCAGCACGGCGGCCATGATGGGCCGTTGCCGCATAAGAACGAGCGTGCCGCCAATAAGACCCGCGGTGACGAATCCATTCTGACCGATGGTGAAATTAGCCAGCACGGCCGGAAAGGCCGCGGCCAGTAAATATCCGATGCGGTCGCCAACGATCGCGCGGATTGCGATCAAATAGGCCGGAAACGTTCCAAGGGCCCAAACCGTATAAGCAGTGGCATAGGACAGCATCGACAGCGCAGCCGCGACTAGCAAAAATGTCGGCGGATAGTGGAAGCCGAAATAGCCGGCGAACGGATGGCCGACGGCTGTCTGCTCGACGAGCTTGTGCGCGCCCCAGTCATAGACTGCCGCGGGATGCCCGGCGCTCGCCAGTTTTCCGGCGGCCCATACGGCGACGAAGTCCGACGGGGCGCCGGTTCTGTCCGCCCAAAGGCCATCGACCCAAAAGCTGGCGAGAAACACCGCGTGCGCGACCGCGAGCGCGAATGCGATCAGCACTACGGGCTTTGCCAGCAGCGCGCCGGCCGCGTGATCGCGTGAAATCTCGATAGAGACCATGACACTCGTGTCTCGTCTTAATGGCGCAATGCTAGGTCGGCCGTCCTTGCAGAAGGCTTAAATTGGTCGATTGCCGGTGACGCGGCGGCCGATCAGCAGGGCCGTGATCGCGGCTGCCGGCAGGCCGGGCGGCATGCCCAGAAACGGCAAGACCAGAACGAGTGCCGTGATCAGCGCCAGGCCGGCGGCTTCGCCCGGGCGAAAGTCCGTTTTGATGGCAAGCCGCATGAGAAAAGCGACAGAAACGGCGAGAATGGCAAGATCGTAAAGGTAGACGTAAGGGGTGGCGCGGAGGATGCCGACGGCGAGCGCCGCAGCTTTCAGTTCAAACGCGATCCATTTGCTGCGCCACATCGCGATCACCGCGATGGCGACGACGACGGTCAGCGCAGACTGCAGCAGCCACGCCAGCGTCGCGTCGCCGCCAAGCAGGCGCGCCATCGCGAACAGGCTCTGGAATTTGTACCAGTCGGTGTGATCCGCCCACGCCGTGTGGTCCTGCGATAACAGCGCCTTCGACGTCAGCGGCAGCCAGTGAAAAAACGCGGTCCACGGCGTGGTGCCGAACGCGACGATAGTCACAAGCGCCAGCACTGCGGCTGTGACCGCGGCCGCTGCCATCACGCGCCAGTAGCCTCCGGCGATCAGCACAAACGGAAACAGGAGGCCGAATTGCGGCTTATAGGTCAGAAGCCCGAGACAAATACCGGCGACCATCGGCTGCGATTCCAGAAGCGCGAGCGCGCCGCCGACCAGCGACGCAGTGAGAAATCCATTCTGGCCTGAAATGATATTCGGCATCAGGCACGGAAATGCGCCGCCAACGAGCCAGCCGATCCTGTCGCCGACGATGGTGCGGATGGTCATCAGATAGAGCGGCAGCGTCGCCGCCATCCAAACAAGAAAGGCGGCCGCATAGGGCAGCGTCGCCAGCAGTCCCGCGATCAGCAGAAACGGCGGTGGATAGTGCCAGCCGAGATACTCCGCCTGAGAGTGCGCGACGAGGGCATTTTCGGCGGCGTAGTGCAGGTTCCAGTCATAAGCGGCCGCGGCATGACCTTCGAGCACAAGACGCCCGGCGGCGTAGACATTGGTGAAGTCGGTGTGGATCGGCCGGCCGCTGGCATCGAGGATCCAGGTCTTGCCTATGATCTGCGTGACCAGATAGGCCGCGTTGGCCACGACCAGGCCAAAGCATGTGCGATTCAACATGTCCGATGCGGCCGGCCGCAAACCATGGCCGAGCGGCAGAGTTTGCAGCGTCATGCTGGCTCCGCGCACGGTTCGTCGAGAGCGAGCCGGCTAACGATCAGCGCCAGTACGATCAGCACGGCGGCAAGGCCGGTCTGCGTCCTGATGTAGGGAAACGCCAGAATGAGCGCCGCGCCCGCGGTGAGGCCGCAGATTTCCACGGTCGTGAAGCCGCGGATCAGTGCATAGCGCAAGAGAAAGCAGACGGCGACCGCGAGCACAGTCACGTCATACATATAGACATAGGGCGTGGCGACGAGCGTCGCTGCGGCCAGCGCTGCGGCCTTCAGCTCGAACGGCGCGCGGCTGCGCCACAGCCAGACAATTCCGATTGCCGCCGCGATGCTGCCGATGGCTTGCACCGAGAACGCCATTGCTTCGCTGCCGTCGTGGGCGCGCACCAGACCGTAAAGGCTTTGCAGACGGTCGAAATCGGCGACGCCTTCGCCAAGGACGCGGTGGCTGGTGATTGGCAGCCAGTGAAAGAACGCCTGCCAGCTCGCCTCACCGAAAACGAGCCACGAGGCGGCGGCCATGCCGCTTGCCACGGCGGCGGCGACCGCGATCGTCAGCCAGCGGCGATCCGCGATCAGCGCCAGCGGAAACAGCAGGCCGAATTGCGGCTTGTAGGTGAGGAGTCCGAGCAGCACGCCGGCGAGCGCCGGGCGCCGTTCCAGCGCCGCGAGCGTGCCGCCGATCAGCGTCGCGGTGAGAAAACCGTTCTGTCCGGCGGTGACGTTCCAGATTGCGGCGGGAAAGCCGAGCGCAACAAAAATCCCCGCGCGGTCGCGCACAATAAAGCGCAACGTCGCCGCATAGGCGACGAGCGTGCCCGCGAGCCAGACCAAAACCGCGCCGAGATAGGGCAGCAGCGCCAGAACCGCGGCAACAAACAGAAACGGCGGCGGATAATGCCAGCCGTAATAGCCGCCAAAGTCATGGCCGAGCGCGCGCACTTCGGCGGCCTTGTGCAGCGGCCAGTCGTAACCGGAAGCCGCGTCGCCCGAGAGCGCCATGCGGCCTGCGGCATAGACATCGACGAAATCGTTGGCGATCGGCCGGCCTGCGGCATCTGTCAGGAACTGGCCCTGCAAAAAAGCGCCAGCCAGCATCACCAGATAAGCGAGCGCCAGAGCCAGTCCGATGACGCCGATCAGGCGCCGCGGCGCCAGCCGTGGCGCGGCGAAGGGCGTCTCGATCGGGCTCGCATCCATGACTGCGCGGTCAAATAATGAGCGTTGCGCCAAGGCCTTAAGCCTTTGAAAGGCCTTACGCCTTGGCGCCTTGCTCTACCGCGCATTCCTTTCTGCGGCCTTAGCGCGCTCAGGCGCGTTTGACGAGCCGCAGAATGAGCAGAAGGATGACGGCGCCGATGAAGGAATCGATGACCGCGGCAACGAAGCCCGAGCCGATATTGATGCCGAGCCGCGGCAGCAGCCAGCCGGCGATCAGGCCGCCGACGATGCCGACGATAATATCGCCGATCAGTCCGAATCCGCCGCCTTTCACGACCATGCCGGCAAGCCAGCCAGCGATCGCGCCGACGATCAGCCAGATAATGATGTTCATGATAGCTCCCCTAGACCCCTTTATCGGGCGGGCTGATGCCCGCGCCGATGCCATGCCAAGGCAATGCCAGCTTAGGGGCTCGGGTTCCGGCTGTCAGCCGAGCCGGTCCATTTTCCGGAACTTTTGCACCCACGCTTTTGCGTCCCCGCATTGCGCTCAAGTAATTGTTGCGATGCAACATAATCTGCGGCAGAATGTTATCGCACTGCAGCAATCGCGCTCGCCCCTTGAGGACGGAGTCCATCATGGCCGTCGCGCAGCAAAAACCCCGAACCGCGCCGCTCAAGGACCTCTACGCCATCGGCGAGGTCCCGCCGCTCGGCCACGTTCCTGAAAAAATGCACGCCTGGGCGATCCGCAAGGAACGCCACGGACCGCCCGAGCAGTCGATGCAGCTCGAAGTCGTGCCGACCTGGCCGATCGCCGAGGACGAGGTGCTGGTCTATGTGATGGCCGGCGGCGTCAACTACAACGGCGTCTGGGCCGGGCTCGGCGTTCCGGTCTCGCCGCTCGACGGACACAAGCATCCGTTCCACATCGCCGGCTCCGACGCGTCGGGCGTCGTCTGGGCGGTCGGCTCCAAGGTTCGGCGCTGGAAGGTCGGCGACGAAGTCATCGTCCACTGTAATCAGGACGACGGCGACGACGAAGACTGCAACGGCGGCGATCCGCTGTTGTCGCCGTCGCAGCGCATCTGGGGCTACGAGACGCCCGACGGTTCGTTCGCACAGTTCTGCCGGGTGCAGTCGCGCCAGCTGATGGAAAAGCCGGCGCATCTGACCTGGGAAGAATCCGCCTGCTATACGCTCACTTTGGCGACGGCGTATCGCATGCTGTTCGGCCATGCGCCGCACACGCTCAAGCCGGGCGACAACGTGCTGGTGTGGGGCGCCTCGGGCGGGCTCGGCGTGTTCGGCCTTCAGCTCGTCGCGGCGTCGGGCGCCAACGCCATCGGCATCGTGTCGGACGCCGACAAGGCGCGCTACGTGCTCGAGCTCGGCGCCAAGGGCGTCATCAACCGCAGCGAATTCAAATGCTGGGGCGCGATGCCGAAAGTCGGGTCGCCCGAATACGACGCCTGGGTCAAGGAAGCGCGCAAGTTCGGCAAGGCGATCTGGGACATCACCGGCAAGCGCGATGTCGACATCGTGTTCGAGCATCCGGGCGAGGCGACGTTTCCGGTGTCGTGTCTGGTGGTCAAGCGCGGCGGCATGGTGGTGTTCTGCGCCGGCACGTCGGGCTACAACATCACCTTCGATGCGCGCTACGTGTGGATGCGGCAGAAGCGGATTCAGGGCTCGCATTTCGCGCACCTCAAGCAGGCCAGCGCCGCCAACCGCTTCGTCATCGATCGCCGCGTCGATCCGTGCATGAGCGACGTTTTCCCCTTCGCCAAGATCCCCTACGCGCACGAACTGATGCGAACCAACAAGCACAAGCCCGGCAACATGGCGGTTCTGGTCAATACGCCGCGCCCGGGCCTGCGCAATTTCGACGACGTGCTGGAAGCCTCGTTATAGCTCCCGCAGCTTGCCGCGCCTGGTCGCGCGCGCCCGCGCGATCGCGGCGTTGAGTTCGCCGCCGTAGATGAACAAACACGCGCAGAAATAAAGAAAGATCAGCGCCGTCATCGCCGAAGCAAGTCCGCCGTAATAGCTCACATAGGCGGACGAGAAATTGGCGAGGTAGCGGCCGAAGCCGACGCCGCAGGCAAGCCAGAGCAGCAGCGTCGCCGCAATGCCGGGCCAGACCTCGGCGAGCCGGCGCCGGCCGGCCGGCAGCCACAGGTGCAGAATGAACAGCGCGATCGACAACAGCAGCGCCGCCACCGCGAGCCTCGTGAAATTGCTGTAGCCGGCGAGCGGATCGAGCCACGGCGCGTAATTGACCGCGCGGTGAAAGACGAGCGGGCCGAGCACCACCAGAAAGGCCACCGCCAAAAAGCAGAAGGCGCTGACCAGCACGTAGCCGAACGACTCCAGCCGGCACAGCCACCACGGCCGCGGTTCGCGCAAGCCGTAGGCGCGGTTCAATCCGATGCGCAGGCTCTCGACGCCGCTCGACGAGAAATAGATGGCGAAGATGGCGCCGAGCGTCAGCACGTCGCCGCGCGCCGTGGTCAGCACGGTGTGAATCTGATCGGCGATCGGCCCCGACACCTCACGCGGCCACGCCGCCACGATCAGGCGGGCGACTTCGTCGGCCAGATTGCGCGAACCGATGAAGCCGGCGATGGCGGTGACCAGAATCAGGAACGGAAACATCGCCATCAAGAGCGACAGCGCGATATGGCTCGCGATCGCCCAGCCATCGTCGGCGTTGAAGCGCAAAAACGCCTCAATGGGGATGCGCAGGAAGGTGTGGATCGAGCGCAATGGCAGCGGTCTCCGCCGGATGTCCGAGGGGGATGTAATGGAGGTCACGGGCGCCGCCAAGTTGCAGCGTTTTCGGCGACCCGGCCTGTCGTCCCGCGGGCTGGGCGCAACGCCTCAAGGCGGCCGGCGTCAGGGCGGCCGGTCTCACGCCCGCCGGGGTCGAGCGGCCGGCGCGATAACCCAAACAGCAAAAAGGGCATTTGCCATCTTGTCATGAGCGCGAAATCATATCAGGGTTAAGGTCTGTCAACCCATGGGGGCTTTGCCTATGAGCGTCATACGATCGGGCCTGATTGCGTTTGTGTTCGCCGCGGCGAGTTTGTTTGTCGGCACGGCCGGCGCGCAGGCACAGACTTTCACCTTCAAGGTCTGCAACCACAGCAAGGTTTCTGCTTCGGTCGCCACCGCCAGTCACGTTTCGCCGACCAACGGCAACTTTGTGGTCCAGGGCTGGTGGACCGTCACGGCCGGCGCATGTTCGACAATCGGCAATTTCCCGCAGGGCACGTTCTACTACTATGCGGAGCAAACAAACACCCAGGAGCTCGTCTGGAAAGGCAACGACGCCCAGGTCTGCGTGCAATATCCGGGGCCGTTCTCGCGCGTCAATTCGGCCAATTATACCTGCGCGTCGAACGAAGAGCTGCGAGGCTTCATCCTCAACACCATCGGCAGCAATATCGGCACTTTCACCTGGAATCTGAACTGAGCGCGCCGGCGCCGGGCAGCGCCTGCCCGGCGGCAAAAACCGGCCTCTAAAACGACGAAAGCCGAGCCAGTCAGGCTCGGCTTTCGCGTAACAAGAGCGGCGTTGGCTTATTTCAGCTGATTGCCGACCTTGGCCATCATGCTGGAGCCTTGATCGCTGCCCGGCGCCTGCGCCGTGGTCGACGGCCGTGCGTCCGGAGCCGGGCCGGCCTTGGCCATCTTGCTGCTGTTCGGGTTGGCCTGGTTCGAGGTCATCATGTTTGACTGAGCGGATGCCGGCACAGCGACAAGCAGCGCCGCCGCTGCAACCGACGCTGCCAGCGCCGGCACCTTCTTCGCAAAGCTCATGGGAGCTCCTTCTATGGGTTAGCAGTGGATACGTTAAAGTAGAGATTGGACTGTCGGGGTGCAAGCTAGAACTCCACTATGGCAAAATGTGGCCGCAACCGCTGTTTGGTGGCGGGAGCGGCCGTTAACGAATGGACACGCTCCCCATCGCCCTCCCTTAACGCCAGTGGGACAGAGCGCCGTCCGAGCCCAAACCGCGAAGGCCGGTGAAGGGGCGCGGGCCGCGACGAAACTCCTTGCTCCCCCTTTCCCCCGTGGCGCGGGGAAGATGAGGCGGCTCACTCCTTTGTGCTTGGCCCCGCGCGCCAGGAGGTGAGCGAGATCAGCGGCTGGCGGCGCACCACATATTCCATGTGCGAGGCAGGCTTGATGCGCCGCGGGCCGCCGGCGATGACGGCCTTCTCGGCCGCCGTGCGCTCCGCCGCCGTCACCGACGGCAAGCCGCGCACCAGGCACGACGCCGGCTCCCCGATGCAGCGGCGCTCGCGCCGGCAGCGCTTCATCCGGCACGACCGCCAGAAACGCAGCACCTCGCAATAAAGCCGCCACGTCGCCGCGTGCGCGTCGTCGGCGAGTGTCTTGCCCTGCTCGAAGGTGCGGCGCTTGAGGAAGGCTTTCGCGGTCGGCTGTTGGGCGGACGTTTTGGACGATGCGGGCATGGCAATGTCTCCCTGGTGTCAGATTCGCAAAACGCGCGACTCCCTCTCCCCGCGCGCGGGGAGAGGGTTGGGGTGAGGGGGCGTTTCCGACGCGCTCAGAATCGCGGAAAGGCCCCCTCACCCTCGCTTTGCTCGACCTCTCCCCGCGCGCGCGGAGAGGTGAAAATGCATTCCCGTTCTCGCGGCGCGGTTTTTGCGCGCGCGAGTTTTTCGATCCGGCGTCATTGCGAGGAGCGAAGCGACGAAGCAATCCAATGCGGCGCTTCCGACTGGATTGCTTCGCTTTCCTTCGCAATGACGAAGCAAGAGCACGGCCACGGGCAAGGACGGAAACAAACAAAAGCGAAGGATGCGGAACGCCGGCAGATGCACACGCTATGACCACGCCACGCGAACGAATGTTGCCATTCGCCCCCGTTTCGGGCGTGGCGCGGCCTTAAAGCGAAGGCCGCTCACCTGCCGGCGTTCCGCCGCGGCACTTGCGGAGGCGAACCAACGCCGCCGCTCAGCTCCAGCGCACTTCCTGGGACGCGGCTAAAAAGCAGGTGTTGCCTGCCTCCGCCTGTCCCAGTCCAGCGACCAAGTCGCAGGCCGGTCATGATGCCGGCCGGGCGTCGTCCCGAAGCCGCCCGGGAGCGGGATGTGTCGTCCCGCCCGCGGGAACCGCACTCGCCCCACCGCCGCAGGCACCCCCGAGGCGATGTCCTTCGTGAGCGAGATGATTCGGAGACAAATGTACCAGATATAGAGACAATATGCAAGGAAAATAATCACGATTATCGGCTTGACACCGCTGGCGCGCCTAAAGTTGAAATCACGCTCGAAATGATAAGTGCGGGTATCGAGGCGTATTGCGACGAGTTCACCGAATACCAGCTTCGGTCTGACCTGGAGAGGATTGTGGTTGCGGTGTATTCGGCAATGGCGTCTTGTGACCGCCGCTAATCACCAAAAACCAATCGCCACGATCGTGCACAAAACGATCCTTAAAAGGCTCTTGTCCTCTGAGACACCAGTCGAGAAAGCCAATCCAGTTCCTAGTGTCGTTACAGCGCTGCGCCAAGGTTATTAGGTCTGGTGCGCTCTTTGGAAGACCCTCAACGGGCCTCAGGCCGATCTTTGTCGTTTGGTATTTCTGGACATAAAAGGTGCTGGCATTTGGGTCCTGTAGGCTGCCGTATCCAACGAACCAAGTGCCGTGAAGTAAGGCATTTCTCGTTTCCGAGAGGTCTTTATACTCGGCGAATATTCTTTTCATTATCGCGCTGAAGGCATCGCGGTCAGCGGCCGAGAACTTAAGTTTTGGATCGTCTGGATCGGAGCTTTCCGAAGGATCGCTCGAAATGAATGTGTCTTCACCGCTGTTAAACTTTTCAACGGGTGTTAGGCCGACGATGTTTGCGCCTATCGCCCGGAAAATCTCTATTAGAGGCATTGCCGAAAGGACGTGATGATGGAAGGCAATACCAACCAACTCGCGATTCATTCCGTCGTGTGCTACGAGATCAATAGAGCATTCGCGTACTTCATTGACCATGAGCTCGAAGTTTTCCACAAATCGGCCTAACGCTGCATATTGCTCGGTCGTATTTTTTCTGAATTCCCTCTCGTCTGTCGGAAGACCTGGAAGATGTGGCATGGGCAAACACTCATGAGGGACAAAAAGCCAAGGGACACATTTGCGCCGGAAGAAACGAAACGCCGCTTTGAGGCAGCTCTACGTGGTGCCCGGATTGCTGGTGCCCAGCACAAGGAAAGTGTGACTCCAAAGCAGCCGAAGCCAAAGCGGAAAAAGGCTAGCTCCACAAAGCGAAGCTAGCCCCTCCAGTTACCCTCTACGGCGACCTGTTTTTGTGTCGTCTCGTTCAATCCACTTGCTGCGCGGCTCCGGCGTCGGAGGCGCAACCTTGCCATGAGAGCGTGTGACCGCTTCGTGTGCAGCAAAATGCTGGTCTGAGCCGGTATAGAGGCGGCTTTCGTCGGTGTGCCCCCCGATCGCCCAGACATCGACAGTTTGTTAACCCGCGAATCGCGACGCCGAACCAGCCCCGATTCGTTCACCCGTGAACGCCGGCGGAACGGATTGGCCGCGATGGAAGGGCATTTCCGGCGCGACACGCGACATGTGGTGGGCCGGGGTCGGACCCTCCCCAGGACTCGCCCCATTGACTCTCGTTCCTGGTATGTTCCTATGACGCATGGGCGCGATGCTGCAGATCAACCGTGACTTCCCGTTCCAGGTGGCGCTGTCGTTCGACGAGGCCGCCATGGATGTCCTCGACTGGCTCGAAGGCCAGACGCTCGAGTGGGACATGTACGTCGACCTGCCGGCCAACACGATCCGCTACTGCTTCCGCACCATGGCGGATGCCGTGTCGTTCAAGCGGCGGTTCGGCGATGCGGCGGAAGGAAGGGCGGTCGCGGGCCATTGACCGCGGCGGGCCGCACCAGGTCGCGGTACTGACACGGCGTTGCAAACGCGGGGTAACGCACTTCTGGGGACGCGGTCAGGAAATGGGCGCCCTACCCAACTCCGCCTGCGGTCGAGTGTCGGCTAGACTCTCTCAATTCCCGGCTGTAATTGACGGGCTCCTCTCCCATCCACCGGCTATCCAATGCCCGCCGCTACCTTTCCTTTTATTCAAGCTGTGAAATTGGCAGCCATCGATGAAAGCGAAGTGATTCCGACAAGTCTCTATTATGAGCAAGGCCGACCGTATGTTGGAAGAGAAGCTTTAGAGAAGTGTTCATCTCCGGAATTATTGATTGAGGATTTCAAAGTTGAGGTCGGCAGGGTTGACCCTGATAATCCGGTTCGTCGATCAAGCTCAGCAGCTGATCGGTCACCGAGGCGAACCGCTCTTGGCCTTATCAAAGATTACTTCGATGAAGTTCTTAAAAAACTAGAAGTCTCCTTGGCACTTGAGGGCCTCGCTAAGCCGAGCAAAATCCTCATAGCGGAGCCCTTGTCCCTTGCTGGCAGCGACAAAGCGACTGAAGCATGGCTTTCAAATTATCGTCGCTCAATCAGAAAGGTGCTGCATGGCCGTTTTCAAGAGATCGACTTTCTCCCGGAGCCATTCGCAGTGTATCAGTATTACAGATATGGAAAATCGCATCCAATCGTTGTCGAAAAAAGGAAACATATTGCGCTGGTGCTTGATTTTGGCGGCGGCACGTTCGACGTTTCGGTAGTAGAAAGCACAAAGTCGGGGGACATTAGCCAAAGCGGCATAAATGCAAGACCGCTCGCCGCGAGGTCAATTGCAGTTGGTGGATTTTATATCAACAAGGTGCTGGCTGATGATTTGCTCCACGAGGCTATAGAAAAAACAAGCAGAGCGGAAGTTAATAGAGCTCTGGAATTCTATCATGAGAATAAAAACGTTGACGAAGACTACCTTGCGCGCCTCAATGATCGGCAGCGTGCTTTCTTTCGTAACTATAAGATTTTGCTTCAGAATGTCGAGCGCGCAAAAATTTCGGTTTCCAAGAGCATAGCAAACTGGGCGCTCAACGCGGATCTGACAGGAGTGGGTGCATACCCAGTTCCAGTCCCGGTCGATCCTTTTCAAGAAAAGAGCAAAATTACATTACTGCGACTCGATGCGAGCAGAATGCGAAAGACATATGAGGATCGAATTTGGGCCCAGAGATTGCGGCACGCCATTAAGAGCACAATTGAAGCTGCCAAAAGCGAACTAAAAGGGCAAGAGGTAACAATTGTGCTATTGTCGGGAGGTTCATCTAATTTACGCTGGTTGCGGCTGTTAATCGAGCGCGACTTGCGAGCGATGATCCCCGAGTCGCAGGTTTTGGAACTTAGCGAAAGCTATCAGGAAATCGTCGCGAAGGGACTCGCTACGGAATGTGCCAGACGATTCTATACCCAAGGGCAGGGGGACTTTCGCGCAGTCACCTATAACCGACTCTGCTTGGCGCTCCGACCCGATGACAAAGATTTAGAAATAAGAAGATTGCGCCCAATGGGCAGATTGGAGTCGTTGGCTGCTAACAATTTAGAGGAGGGCGTACTTTTACCTTCGGCAAGCAGCTTAAGAGGCCTAATCGGTCAACCGCTGAGGTGGCGAGTTAAACTTTCCAGTCCGCCGAAACGACAGTTAGATTATTATTTTTTGCGCTCTTCGTTTGATATTGATGACCATGTTGCGTTGCATAATGTAGAAAGCAAAAGCGTCCGCACACCTCGCGACATCGATTTTCAGCAAAATATCGAGGTTGAACTTGTTATCAGGGAAGATGGAACGGCGGAACCGCGATTTATCTACTCGCGTGGGAAGTCTGGCGCCGAGCAGTCTGTGACGGGGCGCCCCTTCTTCCTTGATATGACGTACGCGGCTAATGAGTCGATTGGTGAAACGTATCTCGGCTTTGATTTTGGCACAAGTACTTCAGCTTTCTCTTACGTTAATTCTCAATCCATCACTGAGCTTGAAGACCGTGGCAGTTCGGCTGGTTGGCTTGAACTAAGTGATCTTGTAGACGAGCTGCCTTATCCGGCGGCTTCACCCCTGGCTCGTTTCCTCTCCGAGATTGATCATAACAGGAGACGAGAGCGTGGTCGCGAAGCTGCGGAGGCATTGCTAACGCTTGCGGCTTATGCCGCTTATGCGGACTACTGCGCCCAAGCGAAACAGAGCGGTTCACATTTCAAAGGTTTGGCACATCGTTCAGCAGGCCCGTTGTGGGCGTTGCTACGAAATCTGGTTAAGGGAGAAGTAAAGAGCCTTACGTTCTCTAAGCCGCTCGTGGAGTTGTTTAGTGAATCCCGTTATGAGCGTCTAAATCCGTGGATTGATGAAATTGCGAAGTCCAAACACGGCAAAGAAGGTAATATCGATTTTGTTTCACTTCTTGCGGTTCTGGGCAACGTTACGCGGAAGCTTTTCAGTGATTGGCAATTTGGTATTTTCGAGGCCGTTACCCGGAAGAGGTTTGGTTCCGGTTTCAAGGGGGTATTTCGAAACTTGCGAGGTAATTCGCAGACTTTCATCAATGTGCTTCAGTATGAAGGCGCTCAAGCTTTCTCTGAGTCAGAGGTGTTTCTCGTTAACCAAATAGCTGGTCGAGCGCTAAGACTATCGCCGCTTTATCTCTGGGGTTTGAACGGCTCTGTGGTGGGCGAAGCCCCGGAATTGTACGAATACGATGGCGCCAAAGGCGGCCAGTTTCTATTTAAGGCAGTTCAGTTTCGAATCGAACAGTCGATCGAAGAGAATTCGGAAGCTGCAGAAATTTGGGCGTTTCTGAACAAGATGCGCTCAACAGATCAGCTTTTTCCAGTTATTGAAGATGTGAAACTCGATTCGTCAGATTCGTCGCTGTAGTGGACTGCACAACGTTCGAGTTTGTAATTGTTGATTTCCGAGTGTGCTTGGCTCCGCGATCAGCGGGTACTCTCGAAAAGCAGAGCGCGGCTCTTGAGGGCGTGCGAAGAGCCCTCGCGTTTCCGAAACGCCGTTGGCCCTCGCCGGCCCTTACTCAATCTTGTCGCAGCGCTCCGCCTTCTCCCGGTTCCATCATCGAGATGTCGTGAATGCCGAATTTCGACTGACGAATGATCGCCACGATCTTGGCGAGACGATTTTGACTTGAATCATTGATCTCCAATGCGGACCGTGGGCGAAATTCGCAGGCGTAAACAGCGAACAAGATCGCGCGAAAGATCGGCTGATAGTCGGGAGAAAAAGGGCAGTTTATAAAAACGCAACGGCTATAAGGAACCCGCTGAGGCACGGCGGATCACTTGCCAGCGAACGCGTGTGACCAACTCGCCAAACTTGTTGCGGATTTTGCCGGAGAGGTGAGCACGCGACGGCCGGCCTTGGTGCGCAGCGTCATGCTCGCAGGGCCTTTCTTGCGCGCGCCGTTCTTATGCTCACCCGGGGCGTTCGTCGCCGCCCGCATCTTCGATTTCTTGGCGAACTTAGCCATCAGTGATTCTCTCGTCTCTGTATGCAACAAAATATAGCGTAAAGCGGGCTTTGCAACCACCTTGCTGCTGCAGCGTTTGATTTTAGCAGCGGCCCGCATCCTTGGAGGCTCACGCTTCGCGCTGGCACCTCGGGATGGAGCCATAAGCCAGCAATGACGGCTCACGCCGCCTGCACGTCCGCCAGGAAGCGGCGCACTTCGCCTTGCAGGTTTTCGGCTTCGACCGAGAGCGCGTCGGCCAGCGCCTTGACGTCGGCGGCGGTGGTGCGGGCGCCGGTCGAGGCGCCGGCGACGCGGCTCATGGCATCGGCGCCGTTGCGCGCTTCGACCGAGGCGCGGTTGACGCCTTCGGCGATCGACGACACGGCGTTGTTCTGCTCCTCGACGGTCGCCGCCACGGTGGCGGCGATCGCCGACATGTCGTCGATGATCGACGACACCTGTTCGATCGCCTGCGCGGCGTCGGCGGTCGCCGACTGGATCGAGCCGATCTGGGCGGCGATGTCCTCGGTGGCGCGCGCGGTCTGCGCGGCGAGCGATTTGACTTCGGAAGCGACCACCGCGAAGCCGCGGCCGGCTTCTCCGGCGCGCGCCGCCTCGATGGTGGCGTTGAGCGCCAGCAGATTGGTCTGGCCGGCGATGGCCTGGATGAGGCCGATCACTTCGCCGATGCGGTTGGCGGCACTGCCCAGCTCCGACATGGTGTTGACGGTGCGCTTGGATTCGGCGACGGCGCGGCTTGCCACGTCGGTCGACTTGGAGGCCTGCGTGGCGATTTCGCCGATCGAGGCGGCGAGCTCCTCGATCGAACTCGCCACCGTGGTGACGTTGACGGACGCGGCGCCGACGCGCGTCTCGGCGGAGTGCGCTTCGGCCGTCACCGCATCGGCCGCCCGATGCAGGCCGCTCGAGGCGGTTTCAAGCTGGCTTGCGGATTCGCGCAGCCGCGCCAGCGCGCCTTCGACCGAATTGCGGAATTGCCCGATCATCGCGGCGATGGCTTCGGCGCGCTGCTCGCGCGCCGTGGCGGCGTCGGCCTGCACGCCCGACAGCCGTTCGCGCTCGATCATGTTGTCTCGGAACACCACGACGGCGCGCGCCATGGCGCCGGTCTCGTGGCGGGAATCGGTCGCCGGGATGCGCGCCGTGGTGTCGCCGCCGGCAAGCCGCTTCATCACCTCCGCAAGTCCCTCCAGCGGCGTCGTGACGGAGCGGCCGATCAGCCAGCCGGCGACCAGCCCCAGCATGACGAAGGCGAAGCCGACCCAGGCGATGATCCATTGGGTGTGGGCGCGTGACAAGGCGAGCGCGTTCGCGGCGGCCTCGGCATTGTTCTGCGCGGCGGCGATGAGTTTGTCGGCCTCGGGCAGCACGCTCTCGGTATCGTGGCTGATCAGCGTCAGCAGCGGTTCGATGTTGTCGGTGTTGGCGACCCACTGGGCGAACGTGTAGCTGTAGGTCTGCACCGCCTTGTTGAGCTTCTGCTTCGCCGCCGGCGGGCCGTCGACCGAATCGAAGATGGCGTTGAAGTGTTTGATCTCGTCGAGGAAATGCTGCTCGGCGTCGGGCGAGCGCGTCAGCCGGTATTCGACTTCGTAGCGCCGCATGGTGAGCAGCGAGGCGAACAGTGCCGCCGAATCGTGATCGCCGACCCACGTCAGTTCGTTGTTGATGATGTGCTCGATCGCGGCGCTGGCGGCGATCAGGTCGGCGGTCGTGCCCTCCCTTTCGTTGAAGCCGAGCGCGCGCTCGGCATTCACTAGGCTGTCGAAGCTGGCTTTCAGGTCGCGAACGGTGATGCGCAGCGGCGTGATCACGTCCTGCTGCGACGAGACGAGCGACGCCTCGATACGGTCGAGCGACTTCATCGCCAGCTGCTGCGCCTGGTCGAAGGCTTTGACCTCGCGGTCGGAGGGGTGTGTGGCGAATGTCACGGTGGCGAGCCGCATCGCCAGGAGCCCGCTCTTGAGATCGCTCGATGCCTCGACCACGGCATTGTCGCGGCGCACGCTGTCGAAGGCGCGGCCGACTTCGATGTCGCTCGCCATGTAGGCGAGCCCATAGGCGAGAAAGCCGATGATCGGCACGACGCCGAGCGCGGCAACGCGGGCGCGAACCGACAACCTGTCGAAGACTTGGCGAATGGACATTCGTTTTACCGGGCGGGTGTTGTCGCGGCAGTCCCGTGCCGCGGTACCGGGTTCCAGCAAAGCGGAAATTGGTTAATATTTGGCAAGACTCTGCGCAGTTCCCCTTATCCCGAGGCGGCCGCGGAGCGGCCCGCGAAGGATGCAGGCCGGGGTGCGTTCGGGCCTCGCCCTTCATCCTTCGAGGCCGCGCTTCGCGCGGCGCCTCAGGGCGAGGAAATAGGCCGTCGCGCGTTGGCTTTGCTGCGCTGCAAGCGTAAGCTTCGGCGCCCGGGGCTCGTTCGATTTTCGCTGGAGCCGTCATGCCGCCTGGCGCCGCCGCTAAGCCCGCAGGCCTCGAACTGATTACCACGCTGAAACAAGGGGTTAAGGCCGCCGAGGGGCTGCTTGCCGACGCCCGGCTGGCGGTCGCCGCGCGCGTCATGCGCGACGGCCGGCCCGATCCGCGTGCGCTCGACCGGGAGCAGCGCGCCGCTCACGGGCTCGCCTGGCTTGCGACCTATGTGGAGGCGATCCGGCAGCTCGCCGGCTACGCGGAGCGCCTGATGGCGGGCGGCGGCCTTGGCGAGACCGAACAGCTCCTGATTCGCATCGGCGCCGGCGAATACCTGGCGCAGATGTTCGGCGGCATCCCGATGAGCCAGGGCGAGATGGTGCGGCCGGCCGATCTCGGGCTAACTGCGGCCGCCACGGCGGCGCGGATGACGGGTGCGGTCGAAGCCCTCATCGCTTCCGGCAATACGGCGGCGCACCGGGCGCGGCTCGCGCAACTGATGCGCGACAATCAGCAGGCGACCGTCGGCGCCTGCGGCCTCGACGACACGCTCAATTCGATCCGCGACGAGATGCGCAAATTCGCCGACGACAAAGTGGTGCCGCACGCGCAAGCCTGGCACCTCAACAATGAGTACATCCCGCTCGACGTCATCGCCCAGATGGCCGCGCTCGGCGTGTTCAGCCTCACCATCCCGGAGGATTACGGCGGCCTCGGCCTCGGCAAGGAATCGATGTGCGTCGTCTCCGAGGAGCTGTCGCGCGGCTATATCGGGGTCGGCAGTCTCGGCACGCGGTCCGAGATCGCCGCCGAACTTATTCTCGGCAGCGGCACGGCGGAGCAGAAGCGGCGCTGGCTGCCGCAGCTCGCATCCGGCGACGTGCTGCCGACCGCGGTGTTCACCGAGCCCAATACCGGCTCCGACCTCGCCTCGCTGAAGACGCGCGCGGTGCGCGATGGCGGCGCCTACAAGATCTACGGCAACAAGACCTGGATCACGCATCCGGTGCGCGCCGATCTGATGACGCTGCTGGTTCGCACCAATCCGGCCGAGACCGGCTATCGCGGCCTCTCCATGCTGCTCGCCGAAAAGCCGCGCGGCGACGATGCCAGCCCGTTTCCGGTCGCCGGCATGTCGGGCAGCGAGATCGAAGTGCTCGGCTATCGCGGCATGAAGGAATACGAGATCGCGTTGGACGGCTTCGCGGTTAAGGCCGAGAATCTGCTCGGCGGCGCCGAAGGGCAGGGCTTCAAGCAACTGATGGCGACGTTCGAGGCGGCGCGGATTCAGACCGCGGCGCGCGCCATCGGCGTGGCGCAGGCCGCGATGGAGGAGGCGCTGTCCTACGCGGTGAGCCGCGTGCAGTTCGGCGAGCCGATCGCGCATTTCCCGCGCGTCGCCGACAAGCTCGCCATGATGGCGGTCGAGATCATGATGGCGCGGCAGCTCACCTATTACGCGGCGCGGCAGAAGGATTCCGGACGGCGCTGCGATCTCGAGGCCGGCATGGCGAAGCTGCTCGCCGCGCGCGTCGCCTGGTCGGCGGCCGACAATGCGGTGCAGATTCACGGCGGCAACGGCTTCGCGGTCGAGTTCCCGGTGTCGCGGCTTCTGTGCGACGCCCGCATCCTCAGCATTTTCGAGGGCGCCGCCGAGATCCAGGCGCAGGTCATCGCGCGGCGGCTCTTGGATGGGTCGAACTGATCAACGTGCAGTGGCAATTATTCGTCTTTGACTCGATCGGCTATGGCCTCGACGGCTGCTTTCAGGCGAGGCAGCTCATCAATGACGACATTCCAAATAATGCGGTCTGAGAGCCCGCTGTATTCGTGCCGCAACACGTTGCCAATGCCACGCACGCGCGGCCAAGGAATCTCCGGTCGCAGGCTGGCTAGCTCTTCGGGAACAGCGCGGCTTGCCTCCGATATGATCTCGATCGCTCGTTGAACGAGCCACCGAAGCTGCCAGCTTTCTTCAAATTCCGAAAGCGTTTTCCCGGCGGTAATTTCTTCCACCCGGGCAATTGCCTCCAAAACGTCGTGTAGCGCGTGACCAACTTTGCGGGGCATCAGAAGACGCGAATTGCCGATTGCTCGATGGCGTTGCGCAGCATTGGGTGCAAGCCATCCCGGGTCGTGATGTCGACGTCGACGCCTAATTCGCTTTCGAGGTACTGCTTGATGCCGACCAGATCAAAGGCATTAAACCGGCCTTGCGGATCATAATCGATGAAAAGGTCGATATCGCTTGAATTGCCGGCCTCACCCTGTGCGACCGAGCCGAACAAATAAAGCGACGTGGCGCCCATCGCTTTGATGGCGCCGGCACGACGTGTCAGGCTGTCGATTGCTTCGATTCTGTTCATGTCTGCATAGTAATCGATTTGTCCCCGGCCGCGAAGGGCCGCCGGTCCACGATTATGAACCTAACGTAAGATCACTCGCTCAGATCGGCCGAATTGTTGCTCTATTCCCGGAGAAATGACGTGATCAGGTCGATGGCCTGATTGGGCTGTTCCTCCATGATCCAGTGGCCTGAATCCTTGATCGCGGCGGAACGGACATTGCTTGCCGCGAACGCGACTTCGTCCGCGAGCTTTGCGCCGTAGGAGTGGTCCCCGCCGATCGCCAGCACCGGCATGGCGAGCTTGCCTTTCGCCAGCAGTTGCTGGTTGTCGATCGCGTCCTGGGCGAATGCGGCAAACTGGCCGCCCAACGCGTTGTGGATGGCGCCGGGCCTGGCATAGAGCAAGGCATAGTGATTGCGCGTCGCTTCGTCGATGCGGGCCGGGTTGAACGACAATTCGTTGTAGAACCGATCGAGCAGGATGCGTTCGCGTCCGGCGACGAGACGCTCCACGTCCGGTCCGCGGAAATTGAAGTGCCACGTCTTCGAGTTCTTCAGTTGATCGTCCCAGTGGCCGATGCCGGGCAGCGGCGCGTCCATGACCACCCATCTGTCAACACGCTGCGGATAAAGCGCGGCGAACGCGTAGCCCACCATATTGCCGATGTCGTGTGTGACGAGCGCACCGTCCTTGACGTTCAGACGATCCAGGATCGCCGCGAGGTCGCGCGCCTGAGCGACCTTCTCGTAACCGCCTTCCGGATGCGACGAGAGACCCATGCCGCGCAGGTCGGGAACGACGACGGTATGATTCTTGACGAGGAGCTCCGCCAGCGGCAGCCACATGTCGCCGGTATCGCCGAAGCCGTGCAGGAGGGTGACCGCGGGACCGGAGCCACCGGCGCGCACATATTGGGTGCCGTCCGAAACCGGCATCTGCTGGCCGCGAAAATTCTCCGCCCAGCGCCGTTCCAGCTTCTGTCCATAGTCATCCGTTTCCGCCATACGATTACCCCTGACGCTTCGTGCACCGATATGGTCCGGTGGCTCCATCAATCTGTGTGGTCCGCATCCTGAGTCAAGCGCGGCCAAGGCGGGCCAGGATTGACGGCGAAGTTCAGGTCGGAGATTTTCGTCCGATGAATATGCTCACCGAGTCCGAGTCGGAAAAAAACGTCGTGCCCGATTCGGCACAGGCGTGGCTGCGCCTCGGCGCCACCATGCTGGTCTCCACCGTCGGCGGCGTCGGCATGTGGTCGGTGGTGGTGGCGCTGCCCGCGGTGCAGGCGGAATTCGGCGTGGCGCGGGCGGAAGCGTCGCTGCCGTTCACGCTGACGATGCTCGGCTTTGCGCTTGGCGGCGTGGTCATGGGCCGGCTCCTGGATCGCTTCGGAGTTCTGGCGCCGCTTGCCGTCGGCGCGCTGGCGCTCGGCACCGGCTATCTGGGCGCGGCGAGCGCCGGCAGTCTCGTGGTTTTCGCGCTCGCGCAGGCGCTGATCGGCTTCGGCAGTTCGGTGACGTTCGGCCCGCTGATGGCCGATATCTCGAACTGGTTTGTCCGCCGCCGTGGCGCGGCCGTGACGCTGTGCTCGTCTGGCAATTACATCGCCGGCGCGCTGTGGCCGCCGGTCGTGCAGGCGGCGATCGCGCATTACGGCTGGCGCGCGACGCACGCCGGAATCGGGCTCGGCTGCGGCGCGGCGATGTTGCTGATCGGCGTCGTCGCGCTGCGCCGGCGCGCGCCCGCGGCGGTCGCCGGCCCGAGTGCCGCGGTCCGCATGGGCACGCCCGCTTCGCTCGGCCTGTCGCCGGGCGCGCTGCAAACGCTGCTGGCGCTCGCGTCGGTGTGTTGCTGCGTGGCGATGTCGATGCCGCAGGTTCACATCGTCGCCTATTGCGGCGATCTCGGCTACGGCGTCGCGCGCGGCGCCGACATGCTGGCGCTGATGATGGCGTTCGGCATCGTCGGCCGCATCGGGTCCGGATTCATCGCCGACCGCATCGGCGGCCTGCCGACGCTGATGCTGGGCTCGGCGCTGCAGGGTGTTGCGCTGTTGCTCTATCTGATGGACGACGCGCTGGTGTCGCTCTACGTCATCTCCGCGGTGTTCGGCCTGTTCCAGGGCGGCATCGTGCCGAGCTACGCCATCATCGTGCGCGAGTATTTCCCCGCCAAGGAAGCGGGCGCGCGCATCGGCGTCATCCTGATGGCGAGCCTGTTCGGCATGGCGCTCGGCGGCTGGTTGTCCGGTTACATTTACGATCTCACCGGATCGTACCGCGCCGCGTTCTTCAACGGGCTCGGCTGGAACGCGGTCAACGGCGCTATCGTGCTGTGGCTGCTGCTGCGCCGCGGTTCGCGCGTCGCCTATGCGTGAGTCTTGACCGGCTCCTTGAACAACAGCGTGACATTGCCCGACAGGATGCGCTCGCCGTCGGCGCCGAGTCCGCGAATGTCATTGACGAAGTCGCGCACGATCTCGCGCTTGCGGATTTCCTGCGGATAGTCGGTGGCGAACACGATGCGCGCCGCCGGAATTTCGCAAAGTCCCGCCTTGATCGCGCCGATGCCGCCGGCGAAGCCGGCGGTGTCGAATACCAGGTTATGGCGGATGTAATAGTCGAAGTCGTGTTTCGGCGTGACGCCGTGGCGCGGATTGCCGGCGGTCCCCCAGAACGTCTTGTCCTGAAATGAGCGGATGCGCGCCAGCATGCCGGCGATTCCGCCGGAGAGGTGCGCCATATGCACGGTCAGGCCGGGATGGCGGTCGAACACGCCGGAATTGATCAGCCGGATCGTCGCCATGATCAGCGAGAATTCGCGGCCGACGCCGCGCGCGGTATCGTAGGCGTCGAACTGCTGCGCGTTGTTGAGTTTGAGCGCAGGATGCACGAACACGAACATGCCGAGCTTCTCGGCCTCGCTCCAGAACGGTTCGATCGCCGGATCGTCGATCCATTTGCCGTCGAATTCCGAGCAGATGGTCACGCCCTGGAAGCCGAGCTCGTGGCGGCAACGCGCCAGCTCTTTGAACGCCGCGGCGCCGCCGAGCGGATGCGCGTGCGCGGCGCCGATAAACCGGCCCGGGTAGTCGCGCTCGGCCTTTTTGGCCTTGTCGTTGACAAAGCGCGAGGTGTCGAGATCGGCGCACATGCCGGCCGCGCTCGTGAGCCACGCGGCGTCGATGCCGGCCAGATCCATCATCGCGACGTGTTCGTCGAGATCGTAGAGCAGCGAATGTACCGTGTAGCTCGGCGCTCCCAGCGCGTCGTAGTTGAGCACCAGGCGGTCGCCCGGGTCGTCCTTGATCAGTTCGCGCGGCGTGAAATGGTGCTGGAAGTCGATAATCATCGGGCGTCCTCTGCGATTGCGGCGCTGTCTTAGCGCATGGACACGCCCGCGTCATTGCGGGTTTCGCTTGCCCTCAAACCGGGCTAGATTGCGCCGATGTCATACTTCATGTCGCATGTCGCGGTGCCGATCGCCGTTGGCGCCGTCGCCCTGGTGCTGCTGCTCGGTCTCCTCAATATGATGCGCGGCGGTTCGCCCTGGACCTCGCAGAAGCTGATGCGGCTGCGGGTCTTGCTGCAATTCATTGCCATCGCGGTGATCATGCTGGCCGTCTGGATCATGGGCAAGTGAGCTCTCGGCCGCGGGTCGGGCTTGGCTGAGCCTGTAACGTTAGTCCTCGGAACTGTCGTGCGGATGGCCTCGAGGGTGCGCGCTGTCCCATTTTGACCAGCTCCGCCGATTTTTCGCCGCGAATCGTGTGGCCTCGCCGCAACAGCCATTATTTTTATCCCGAATACCGCGCGATATTTGCCGCAGCGCGGGACGCGGGCATGTTGCGGCTGCGAAATTGGGCTACGATGGCGCCGATGTGAGGGGTAGCATGGCGGTGTGGTTCATTCAGCGCAGCTCGTTGGCGGCGCTCGGTGCGATGTTCGCTGCGCTGGTCGCGTTTGGACCCGCGTGGAGTGCCGACCTGCCGCAGGCTCCCGCGCCGGCCTATATTCCCGCGACCGCGCCCGCCACCGTGCAGCCTGTGGTCTACGACCCCGAGGGTTTCGAGTTCCGCTTCGGCGGCTTTGCTCACGGCGTCGGCGGCGCCGAGCAGGGCACCTACGACCTCAACGGCGAGTTCGTGACGCCCCGGCTGCCGTTCCTTGAGGACTCGTGGTGGAGCGTGTTCATGCCGCGCGCCAACGTCGGCGGCCTGCTCAACCTCGAAGGCCGCACCAGCGCCGTCTACGCCGGCGCGCTGTGGACCATTCCGCTGCCGCGGCATTTCTTCGCCGAAGCGTTTCTCGATGCCGACCTGCATAACGGCTATCTGAACAATCCGCCGCCGGGGCATTCCGGATTGGGCTGCCGCTATATGTTTCACGATGGCGGATCGCTCGGATACAAGATGTCGCAACATTGGAGCGTGATGTTCACCTTCGACCATCAGTCGAATGGGCACGGCATCTTCGGAACCGCATGCGATGGCATGGGTGCGGCCACGCGCAACCCCGGAATCAACGATTACGGCCTGCGCGTCGGCTACACGTTCTAAGCGGCGCCTTTGTTGCGCCCCTTAAACCGTCTCCCAAAATGTGCTCCCTTGATCCGGTCTGAAATGCCGGCGCGGAACGTGCCGGCGGTCTCCGCGAGGCCAGCATGGTCGTCTTAAACCGCATCTATACCCGCACCGGCGATGACGGCACCACGGCGCTCGGCACCGGCGAGCGGCGCAAGAAATACGATCTGCGTGTCGCCGCCTACGGCACCCTCGACGAAGCCAACGCCGCGCTCGGCATTGCCCGGCTGCATACGGGCAACGATGCCGCGCTCGATGCGGCACTGGCGCGGATCCAGAACGATTTGTTCGATCTCGGCGCGGACCTCACCATGCCGGGCCAAGAACCCGGACAAGGCAAGGGGCCGGGCGGCGAGCGGCTGACCGCGACTGACAACCAGGTGGACTGGCTCGAGAGCGAGATCGACCGGCTCAACGCCGAGCTGGCGCCGTTGCGCTCATTCGTGCTGCCGGGCGGCAGTGCCGCCGCGGCTTATCTGCATCTCGCCCGCACGGTGTGCCGGCGCGGCGAGCGGCTGGTCGCCGAGCTGAACGATCAGCCCGGCGAAAGCGTTACTCCCGCGGTCTTGAAATATCTTAACCGCCTGTCCGATTTTCTGTTCGTCGCCAGCCGCTACGCCAATGACAAAGGCGCGCGCGACGTGCTGTGGGCGCCGGGCCGCAATCGCTGACCACGACTCGACCCACACGGTTTGAATTTGGGGGCAAGCCATGGTGATGCCGATCTGGGACCACAATCCGTTCAAGTGGCCGAAACCGCCTTACGTGATGTGGTCGCTGATTGTTGTGAATTTCGCCGTGTTCTTTCTGCAAGTCGGCGCAGGCCCGCAGGAGATGGCGCAGACCGATCGCCTTGCCGGCCTGATCCCGGCCGCGTTCACCAGCGGGACCGGCGCAGCAGGAGTGCCGGCGGCGCTGACGCTTATCACCTACCAGTTTCTGCACGCCAATTTCATGCATGTCTTCGGCAACATGATCTTTTTGTTCGTGTTTGGCGATGACATCGAGGAATTGTTCGGCCATTGGCGCTTTCTTGCCTTTTACCTCGCCTGCGGCGTCGGCGCGGGGCTTGCCTTCGTGATGAGTGCGCCAGGCGTACCGAGCTTGCTGATCGGCGCCTCCGGCTCGGTCGCCGGCGTGATCGCCGCCTATCTAATGTACCGGCCGTGTCAGAAGGTAACCGTGCTGCTCGGCCTCATTCCGCTGCGGCTACGGGCGTTCTGGGTGATCGGCGGCTGGGCTGGCTGGCAAGTCATCGAAGCTGCGAGCCGCAACCAGGAAGGCATCGCCTACTGGGCCCATGTCGGCGGTCTTGCCACCGGCGCCGTGCTGTTCCTTCTGCTGCGCCCGTCTGGCACCCGCCTGTTCGAGTGTGCGCAACCGCCGCTTCTGCAATCGCCAACCGAGCAGTCGGGCTATCACGGTCACCTGCCGCCGCCGGTCCCGCCACGTTGACACCGCGCGGTCACGGCCATTAGGGTCCCGCACCGCAGCATAGCCGGCGATTGATTGACCGAGCGGCAGGTAGAACTCATGAAAATACTGGTGCCCGTCAAACGGGCGATCGACAAAGATGTGAAGATCCGCGTCAAGGCGGACGGCTCGGGTGTCGAGCTTTCCAATGTAAAGATGTCGATGAATCCCTTCGACGAGATCGCCGTCGAGGAGGCAATCCGGCTCAAGGAAGCCGGCAAGGCGACCGAGATCGTCGCCGTGTCGATTGGTCCGCAGCAGGCCGGAGAGACCATCCGCACCGCGTTGGCGATGGGCGCCGATCGCGGCATCTTGGTGAAGGCGGACGGGCCGATTGAGCCGCTCGCCGTGGCGAAGATCCTCAAAGCCATCGCGGCTGCGGAGCAGCCCGGCCTCATCATTCTGGGCAAGCAGGCGATCGACGACGACTGCAATCAGACCGGCCAGATGCTGGCGGCTCTGCTCGGGTGGCCACAAGGTACCTTCGCCTCCAAGGTTGCGCTCGACGGCGATGCGCTCGCGGTCACACGCGAAGTGGATGGCGGCTTGCAGACCGTGAAGCTGAAAATGCCGGCGATTGTCACCACCGATCTGCGATTGAACGAGCCGCGCTATGCGTCGCTGCCGAACATCATGCGGGCGAAGAAAAAACCGATCGCCGAAAAAACGCCCGCCGATTACGGCGTTGACATCAAGCCGCGTCTCGAAGTGGTGAAAACCTCGGAGCCTCCCATGCGCAAGGCCGGCGTCAAGGTCAAGACCGTGGCCGAACTGGTCGACAAGCTGAAGAACGAGGCGGGGGCGATCTGATGCCGATCGCGAATTCAAATGTCATTCCGGAAGCCGCGCAGCGGCTGTCCGGAATCCATAATCACCACACGCGCAATCTGGCGCCACTTGTGATTATGGATTCCGGGCTCGCGGACTTCGTCCGCGCCCCGGAATGACGCGTCAACGGAAAGATCTAATGCCAACTCTTCTGATCGCCGAACACGATAACGCTGCGCTCAAAGATGCGACCAACAAGGCGCTGACCGCCGCCAAGGAGATCGGCGCCGAGGTGCATGTTCTGGTCGCGGGGCAGGGCTGCCGCCCGGTCGCGGAAGCCGCCGCGACGCTCGACGGCGTCGCCAAGGTGCTGCTCGCCGAGGCTCCTGCCTACCAACATATGCTGGCCGAGCCGATTGCGGCGCTGATCGTGTCGCTCGCCGGCCCCTACGAGGCGATCGTGGCGCCGGCCACCACGGCGGGAAAGAACTACATGCCGCGGGTCGCTGCATTGCTCGACGTGATGCAGATGTCCGACGTCAGCAAAGTCGTGGCGTCCGATACGTTCGAGCGGCCGATCTATGCGGGCAACGCCATCCAGACGGTGCGCTCCACCGAGGCCAAGAAGGTGCTCACCATTCGTACCGCGGCATTCCAGCCGACGGGCGCCGGTGGATCGGCGCCGATCGAAACGGTGGCCGGTGCCGCCGATCCCGGTTTGTCGCAGTTTGCCGGCGAGGAACTGTCCAAGTCCGAGCGGCCGGAATTGACCTCGGCCAGGATCATTATTTCCGGCGGCCGGGCGATGCAAAGCCGCGAGAACTTCACCAAATATATTGAGCCGGTGGCGGACAAGCTCGGCGCCGGGGTCGGCGCGTCGCGCGCGGCAGTCGATGCCGGCTATGCGCCGAACGACTGGCAGGTCGGTCAGACCGGCAAGGTCGTGGCGCCGGACCTGTATATCGCGGTCGGGATTTCGGGCGCCATTCAGCACCTCGCCGGCATGAAGGATTCGAAGGTCATCGTCGCCATCAACAAGGACGAGGAGGCGCCGATCTTTCAGGTCGCCGATTATGGCCTTGTCGGCGATCTCTACCAGGTGTTGCCGGAATTGGCGGACGAACTCGGCAAGGTGAAGCGTTGACCATGGTCGAATTTTGGCGCGCCGCCGTGTGGAACATCCCGGCGGATCGTCGTACAAGAGGCACCGGGGCATGAGCGACGTCAGGGAGCGGCCGGTGACGCGTTCGGCGCGGACGGAACAAACAGTGCATCCGATACGCAAGATAGGCGTGGTCGGAGCCGGTCAGATGGGCAGCGGCATCGCCCATGTCTGCGCGCTGTCCGGCCTGCACGTGATGCTCAACGATATCGCGCCGGAACGCATCACCGAGGGACTGGCTACAATCAGTGGCAACCTGGCGCGTCAGGTGAGCCGCCAGCGCATCAGCGAAGAGCAGCGTCAGACCGCGCTCAAGCACATCACGGCGGCCAAGACCGTCGACGAACTCGGCGACTGCGATCTCGTCATCGAGGCGGCGACCGAAAAGGAAGACGTCAAGCGCAAGGTGTTCAGCGCGCTGTGCCCGGTGCTCAAGCCCGAAACCATCATCGGCACCAATACCTCGTCGATCTCGATCACGCGGCTCGCTGCCGCCACCGACCGCCCGGAGCGTTTCATCGGTATTCATTTCATGAATCCAGTGCCGCTGATGGAGCTGGTCGAGGTGATCCGCGGCATCGCCACCGACGACGCCACCTTCGACTCCACCAAACAGTTCATCTCTCGGCTCGGCAAACAGATCGCGGTGTCGGAGGATTTTCCGGCCTTCATCGTCAACCGCATCCTGCTGCCGATGATCAACGAGGCGATCTACACGCTGTACGAAGGCGTCGGCAACGTCGAGGCAATCGACACGGCGATGCGGCTCGGTGCGCACCATCCGATGGGACCCTTGGAGCTCGCCGACTTCATCGGGCTCGATACCTGCCTGTCGGTCATGCAGGTGCTGCACGAGGGCTTGGCCGACTCCAAATACCGGCCGTGCCCGCTCCTTGTGAAATACGTCGAGGCCGGTTGGCTCGGCCGCAAGACGCAACGCGGTTTCTACGATTACCGCGGCGACAAGCCAGTGCCGACGCGCTGAGTTTTTTGCCGCCTGGTTTTAGACCAATCATTCGCTCGAATGTGTCTCGGGCCGGCCACGTGAAGCCGGCCCGACGGCAGATGAGGATAGCGCAGCAGGCTAGGCCGCAGCCGACAGTTGCGGTGCGGTCTCGCCCCAGCACGGCAACGAGGAGACGCGCTGGAACCAGCCCCGGACGTTGGCATGGGAGCTGAGCGGAATCTGACCGCCTTCGGCATGGAACAGCGGGCCCGCGACAGCAAAATCCGCGATCGTGAGCGCATCGCCGACCAGATATTTTTGCTTCGCCAGATGCGCGTCCAGCATCTTGGCTTCCTTATTGAAAGCTTCGGTTGCCTTGGCGACAGCGGCGGCGTCGGGCGGCCCCATGTTGACGAATTTCTTCACCAGGTTCTCGAAGATCAGCGGCTGGCAGGCTTGCGCGCCCCAGTGCGCGAGGTCCCAGCACAGCCAGCGGGTGATGTCGGCACGCCCGCGCGCATCACTCGGATAGAGCGGCGTTGTGTTCTTGCTCGCCAGATACTGCAGGATGGCATTCGATTCCCAGAGCTTGAAATCGCCGTCGACCAGGGTTGGCGTGCGGCCGCTCGGATTGAGCGCCAGATAAGCCGGTGTTTGCTGCGCGCCCTTCATCAGATCGACGAATTCGAATTCGAGCGGCATTTTCAGATACGCGGCCAGCGCGCGCACTTTCCAGGTGTTGGGCGAAGCCGAAAAGCCATAGAGTTTCATGGTGGACTCCTTTCGGTGGATCGATGACAGCCGTCGCGGGACGTGTGACCATTGTGGCCGAGCTTCATGTCAAAACAGCGAAGCTCACGACAGGAACTTGTCCATTTTATCGAGCGCGCCGTTCCAGCCATGCTGGTGGCGGTCGCGCGCCTCTTCGTCGAAGAATTGCTCGTGCGTCATGGTCAGCAACGTGCCGTCGCCGTCGGGCTTGAGCAGTACCGTGACCAGGGACTCGCGCTCGGGCGTCGATTTCCAGGCCCAGGTGAAAACCAGTTTCTCGTTCGGGACGATTTCGCGATAGACGCCGCCGACGTCATGCATCTCGCCCGCGGGATTCTGCATCACCCAGCGGTAGCGGCCGCCGACGCGCGCGTCGCATTCGGCACTCACGGCTTTGACTTCGCCAGGGCCCATCCAGCGCTTTATTTTTTCCGGATCGATCCAGGCGGCGAAGACTTTGGCAGGCGGCGCCTTGAGGTGGCGCTTGAGGGTGAGGCTGGGTTTGACGGCGGTTTGGGTGGACATGACTCATCTTCCTCCAAAAATGCGGCGAGACTGGAAAGCCGCTCGGTCCAGAACTTTTCGTACGTGGTGAGCCACTCGAACGCGTCGCGCATCGGTTCGGCGTCGAGCCGGCACGCGACGGTGCGGCCGGTTTTCGTGCGCGCCACGAGGCCGGCGTCGGACAGCACCGCGAGATGCTTCATGACGGCCGGCAGCGACATCCGAAATGGCACGGCCAGTTCGCTCACCGACAGATCGGGCTCGGACGCAAGCCGCATCACCAGGGCGCGTCGGGTCGGATCCGATAGCGCGGCGAAAGTGCGGTCGAGGGCTGCGTCCTGAAACTTAACCATATGGTTTAGTATCAGGCCGCGGGGAGGGCGTCAAGGCCGCTTCCGTTGCCTCGCCACAGGCGCCAACAACGCGATTCATCGGTCTTTAAGCTTCGCGGTCTTGAATCGCTGCGCCATGGGTATGGTCAGTCTCATTTCCGCGTTGATCGGCGCGCAGACCGGCGAAATGCAGCTCGCCGTCGCGGCGCGGCTGGCGCGGATGGGCGATCCCGCTAACGGCTCGTCCATCGCCCAATTGGTCGGCGCCGCCGATCAGAGCACGAGTTCGCTCGCCAATGTCGCCGCCGGTCTCGGCACTAATCTTGACATCAGTGCGTAACGCCGCTGGTGCCGTCGTCTTGCGGCGGCGTGGCGGTCGCCAGACTTTTTTGACTGGCGAGCAGAATGACAAGCCCGAGGAGGGCTGACACCGTCATCACCGCGTAGATCGGCAGGCTCGATGTGGCGTGGAACAGGCCGACGCCGGTCGAAGCGAAAGCCCCGATCACCATTTGCAGAAAGCCGAGCAGCGCCGAGGCGCTGCCGATGTTGCGGTCGAACGGCGCGAGCGCGAGCGCGGCGGCGTTCGGATAGGCGACGCCGCAAAACGGCAGATACAGAAGCAGCAGGACGATATTCGACGGCAAGCCGTACCATCCGCGCCATGTCCCGACGAGGATGACGGCGATGATGATGGTCTGGCAGATCAGCGCGATCTTAAAAATCCTCTCGCTCTGATGCCATCTCGACAGCAAAATATTCAACTGGCTGCCGCCGATGAAAGCGCAGGCGAGGCCGGCGAAGACCAGCCCGAACGCGGTGCGATCGAGATGATAGGCGCCGAGGAAAATGATCGGCGCGCCGGTCACGTAGACAAACAGGCCGGCAAACGAGAAAGCGCCGGCGATCGCGTAGACGAAAAACTGCGGCAGCGCGATGATGGTGCGAAACTCGCCGATGATGGCGGCGGGATGCAGCGAAATTCCGCGGTCCGGCTTGTGGCCTTCGGGCAGCACAAAGGCGAGCACAGCCACCAGGATCAGCGCATAGCCGGCAAGCACGGCGAAAATCCACGGCCAGCCGGCGTTCGATGTGATGAGGCTGCCGAGCGTCGGCGCAAATAACGGCGAGACGCTGATGACGAGGATCAACAGCGAAATGATCTTGGCGCTTTCATCGACCGGGAAAAAGTCGCGCACCATCGCAAGTGCGCCGACGCCGGCGCCGCAGCCGCCGATGGCTTGCAGCAGACGAAACGCAATGAAGGCCTCCGGCGAGCGCGCCGTCGCGCAGCCGATCGACGCCAGAACAAACAGGGTGAGGCCGACATAAAGCGGCGGCTTGCGGCCGAAGCGATCAAGCACCGGGCCGTACAACAATTGTCCGAACGCGAGCCCGATGAAGTAACCCGAAACCGACAGCGAGATTTCCGCCGGCGTGGTGCCGAGGTCGTGCGCTATCTGCGGAAACGCCGGCAGGTACATGTCGATCGAAAACGGGCTCGCGGTGGAGAGCGCGCCGAGAATGAGAATGATCAAAAAATTAGCGCCGCGCGTACGAGTCACGGACATGTCTCGGTGGTGATCGAAAGCGCTCAGGCGCGGCCTGGATTGAGTGCAGCGAAATTGAGATTGGAGTTTCGGCAAGCTTGTCTCAGCGACCACGCGCCGTCATTTCTGCGGGGCGTCGCGCCAATCGTTTCCACTGTATTTTGCCACGAAGGCATCGCATGCGCTTTTTTCGCCGTTGCAGCGGGTTTCGATTTTTGTGTCGAAATGTCCGTTGACAGAAATTGTTCGACGACACAACGCAGCAGGTGAGGCCGGCTGAGAATCTTTGAGGAAGACCCAAGTCGCCTGGGCATCCTCGATGACGAAATGTGTCTTGAAATCATAGAAGATTCGACCGCCCTTGCGTATATCGGCATAAAGTTGCGCGATTGAGTTAAATGAGTGACCACAAAGCTGATCTGCTCTGGCGACATTGATCGTCGTCGCAATGGAAACGACGCCGATAGTGAGCAATCGGCGCGGCATCGGCTCAATCCGGGTTACCGATGGCCGCGCTGACGAGTTTCACGCCGTCGTCGCTCGCCCATTCGGCGGGACCCGCCATGTCGCCGATCTCGCAGCCCTCGGGATCGACGATCAGCGTTGTGGGCATGCCGAACGCCTTACCGGCGGTTTTCAGGTCCTCAAAGACTTCCGCACTCTCGTCGGCGAAATAGGCGAGGTGGGTGATGCCGACTTGTTTCAGGAAAGCGAGCGGCTTTTCCGGGTCGCGAGTGTCGATATTGACGGCGACGACCTGGAATTTGGCGCTGCCGAGCTTGGCCTGCAGCGCATCAAGCGCCGGCATTTCGCGGCGGCATGGCACGCACCAGGTCGCCCAGAGGTTCACAAGCACGGTACGGCCGTGCCAATCGGCGAGCGTGCGGTCATGCCCCTCGGCGTCCTTGAAGGCGAGCGGCGGCACATGGAACGGGGTATGCGCCATGGCGAGCGCCGCCACCTCGCCGCGGGCCAAGGGTGCGATGCGCGCCGCGGTCTTAACCGCCTGCCGGCAGGCCGCATCGGCCGGATTGCTTCGCAGACGCCCAATCCCGTATATCCCGCCCACGACCGCGATGACTGCGGCAAGCGCCAGCATTGCCAGCTTGCGCCGGCGGACCTTGTAATACGGTTCGTCACTCATTTCGGGCATCGGTAGCAAACCTCGGCGGACGCATCATGGCCAATAAAATGTGGGGTGGACGCTTCGGCCGAAAGCCCGATCCGCTCATGGAGGAGATCAACGCTTCGATCGATGTCGACCGGAAGCTTTACCGGCAGGATATTGCCGCCAGCAAGGCCCATGCGGCGATGTTGGCCAAGAAAGGCATCATCAGCGGGCAAGATGGAGGCAAGATCGCTCACGGTCTAAACACGATTCTGTCAGAAATCGAGGCCGGCAAGTTCGACTTCAAGCGCGCGCTCGAGGACATTCATATGAATGTCGAGAGCAGGCTTGCCGACCTGATCGGCCCGGCCGCGGGGCGGCTGCACACGGCGCGCTCGCGCAACGATCAGGTCGCCACCGATTTCCGGCTCTGGGTGCGCGATACCATCGACGTGATCGACGCCGCGCTCGCCGCCTATCAGCGCGCGCTCGCCGAAAAGGGGTTGGAACACGCCGCGACCGTGATGCCGGGCTTCACCCATCTGCAAAGTGCACAGCCGGTGACGTTCGGCCATCACCTGCTCGCTTATGTGGAGATGGCGGCGCGCGATCGCGGCCGGTTCGCCGACGCGCGCGCGCGGCTTAACGAATCGCCGCTCGGCGCCGGCGCGTTGGCCGGTACCTCGTTTCCGATCGACCGCGACATGACCGCCAAGGCGCTGGGTTTCACCCGGCCGGCGGCGAATTCGCTCGATGCGGTGTCCGATCGCGACTTCGTGCTGGAGACGCTGTCGGCCGCGGCGATCGCCGCCGTGCATCTGTCGCGTTTTGCCGAGGAGATCGTGCTCTGGTCGTCGCCGCTCGCCGGCCTGATCAGCCTGTCGGACGCCTTCACCACCGGCTCGTCGATGATGCCGCAGAAGCGCAATCCCGACGCTGCGGAACTGGTGCGCGCCAAGACCGGCCGCATCCTCGGCGCGCTGGTCGGGCTATTGACGGTGATGAAGGGGTTGCCGCTCGCCTATCAGAAGGACATGCAAGAGGACAAGGAAGGCGCGATCGACGCGCTCGGCGCGCTCACGCTGTCGATCGCCGCCATGACCGGCATGGTCCGCGACATGGAGCCGGATGTGGCGCGGATGCGGCAGGCGGCCGGCGAGGGCTTTGCCACCGCCACCGACTTGGCCGATTGGCTCACGCGCGAACTCAAGCTGCCGTTTCGCGATGCGCACCATGTCACCGGGCGGATTGTCGCCAAGGCGGCGGAAGCCCAAGTGCCGCTCGACAAGCTGCCGCTCGAGCTCATGCAGGCGATCGAGCCGCGTATCACCAAGACAGTCTTCGGGGTGCTTTCTGTCGAGAAATCGGTGACGAGCCGGGCCGTTTATGGGGGGACGGCGCCGAAAAACGTACGAATCCAGGCCAAACGCTGGCTCAAACGCCTGGGTAAGGCATAAACCGGACTGCAACGGCTTGCCGACAAAATCTCGCCGCTACGGCGTGATCTGCTAGGGTGAGCGGACGGGGCGCGTCCGCTGGGACGGGGGATAGCACTTTGGCCGGGAACCGACGCGTCGCATGCGCGCTCGCCGTGGCGCTGATCGTGCCGCTGGCGCTCGGCGCCTGCGGCCGCAAAGGGGCGCTCGACCCGCCGCCAAGCGCCGCCACGCCGCCGCCGCCGGCCCTGCAGCCGCAGCCGGCCCCGTCGACCACGGGCCTGATTGATCCGCTGACACCGACCGGAGAAGCCCAGCAGGCGCTGCCGCCGCCGGTGCAGACCATACAGGCCCCGCCGGTGCGGCAGCAACGGAGTGGCTTCCTGCTCGACCCGCTGATTCAGTAATCCGGCGGATCGGCGCGGCAGCGCCGTAGCGCATATTGGCGCCGCAGGCTAAACACGCGCCCATGCACCATTTCGATTATCGCGGCGGCGAACTGCACGCCGAAGACGTGAATCTGACCAGTCTGGCCCAGACCGTCGGCACGCCGTTCTATTGCTATTCGACCGCGACCATCGAGCGCCATTACCGGGTGTTCGCCGAAGCGTTCGCCGATGTCGACGCGCTGGTCTGCTATTCGGTCAAGGCGAATTCCAACCAGGCGGTGATCGCCACGCTCGGCCGGCTCGGCGCCGGCGCCGACGTGGTCTCCGAAGGCGAACTTTTACGCGCGCTTGCGGCCGGGATCCCGCCGCAGAAAATCATGTTCTCCGGCGTCGGCAAGACGCCGCGCGAACTGGCGCTTGCGGTCGAACACGGCATTCTCTGCGTCAACGTCGAGTCGGAAGCCGAGATCGAGCAACTTGCCGCGGTCGCCGCCGAGAAAGGCCGCACCGCCGACATCTCGATCCGCGTCAATCCGGACATCGACGCCAAGACCCACGCCAAGATCGCGACCGGCAAGGCGGAAAATAAATTCGGCATTCCGATCAGCCGTGCGCGCGAGGTCTACGCCCGCGCCGCCAAGCTTGCGGGCGTGCGCATTGCCGGCGTCGACATGCATATCGGCAGCCAGATCGTTGAACTCGATCCGTTCGGCGACGCGTTCGCGCTGCTCGCCGACTTCGTGCGCACGCTGCGTGCCGACGGCCACAGCATTGTGCATATCGATCTCGGGGGCGGGCTGGGCATTCCGTATCGCGACGACAACGAGCCGCCGCCCGATCCCGCCGCCTATGCGGCGATTGTCAAGCGCGCCACCGCGGGGCTTGGCTGCAAGCTCATCTTCGAGCCCGGGCGGCTGATCGTCGGCAATGCCGGTATCCTGGTGACGCGCGTGCTCTACGTAAAGCCCGGCGAGGCGAAGACTTTCGTCATCATCGACGCCGGCATGAACGATCTCGTTCGCCCGACCCTGTACGACGCGCACCACGAAATCCTTCCCGTGCGGCAGGCCGCGGCCGGCGCACCCAGGATCGTCGCCGACGTGGTCGGGCCGGTCTGCGAGTCAGGCGACTTCCTCGCGCTGGAGCGCTCAATTCCGGTGCCGCGGCCGGGCGACCTGCTCGCGGTGATGAGCGCCGGCGCCTATGGGGCGGTGCAGGCCGGCACCTACAACACGCGTCCGCTCATCCCCGAAGTGCTCGTGCGGGCGGGCGATTGGGCGCTGGTGCGGCCGCGGCTCGATGCCGACAAGCTGATAGCGCTCGACCGCCTGCCGCCGTGGCTCAGTCCGTCGTAGGACGTTCCGCTTAAAAGCCCTGCCACACCAACTCGCATTCGCCATTGATGCCGACATAGCCAATTCCAGGGGCGTAGCCGGTCAGCAAGCCCCAGTATGTTCCGTCGATCGACGAAAAGCTCATGGAGATGCCGCCGGCGGGCCCGGCGCCGGCCATGGTCAGCGAGAAACGGGCCGGGCCCTTTCTGACCCAGCCGATCGGCGTCTTTTCCAATTTGAATTCGGGCGACAGAGCGATCTTCTTGGGGTCGACCACAAATGAGCCTGCGAGCACGGACACAAACGTGGCCCAGGCCGCCCAGTCTTTGCCCTTGCCGCCGAATAAAAAGCCCAACGGGATGAGACCGGGGAACGCAATACCTCCGCCGATCGCCCACCAGATAAAGCTCGTGAAATCGCAGTTGCCACCGGCGGTCCATGACTCTGCGTTGGCGTCCGGCAACAGGTCCAGGTTCGCCTTCACGAGCGGGTCGTCCGGATGGACGCGGGCATATGCCCGCATGCGTTCGATCTGTGCGCGTTGGGCCGTATCGATCGTGGATTCGAGCCCCGCATGCTTCAGCGCAGCCTTGCCGACGTCTGCAATCAGCGGCGGAAAATTCGACTGGTCCAGATGCTGATGAACGAAATCGTCCAGCTCCTTCATGACGTCTCCCTCCGCCGGATGGCGCACTGAGTTGTGTGTAAAATCGTATACAATTTAAAGGGGAATTCCGTAGTTGACACCACAAGCCGCTAGGTGTAGTATTCGGACCATCAGAGGGGATGGTTATGGGCAAGAACACTTTCGCGGACCCGATTTTTCACGACGAAACCGCCGCTCGGGAATGGTTTGAAAAGACCCGCTGGCCGTTCGGCCCGACATGCCCCAAGTGCAACACGACCGAGCGGAAGCCCTATGCGACGAAGAAAGCTGGCGTGTATCGCTGCGGTGCCCCTGGATGCCGCAAGGATTTCACCGTGATGACTGGCACGGTGATGGAACGGTCACACGCTAAGCTCATCCAGTGGGCCGTTGCGTTCCATATGGCGGCATCCAGCAAGAAAGGCTTCTCCGCTCACCAGCTCCATCGCGAGTTGGGCTGCCAGTACAACACGGCTTGGTTTCTGCACCATCGCGTCATGGAAGCGATGCGGCGTGGCGGCCTCGATCTGCCGCCTATGGGTGGCGAAGGCAAAGTAGTCGAAGCCGACGAAACTTACTTCGGCAACATTCCTGAGGCGAAGCGCCCGAAATTCAAGACCACCGGGCGGCCATTCTCCAAGAACGGGCGCGGGCCGACACACAAGCGCGCCATCATTTCGCTGGTGGAACGCCGCGGTGAGGTCCGTTCATTCCATGTGCCATCCGCACATGCTGGCGAAGTGGTCTCCATCGTGCGCAATAACATCGCGCGGGAAAGCCGCCTGCATACCGATGAAAGCAAACTCTATCATGGGGTTGGTAAGGAATTTTCGGCGCACGAAACCGTGAACCATTCGATCAAGGAATATGCGCGTGGTGACGTGACTACCAATACGGTTGAAAGCTACTTTTCAGTTTTCAAGCGCGGAATGCGCGGCGTGTATCAGCATTGCGCCGAAAAGCATCTGCATCGTTATCTGGCTGAGTTCGATTTCCGCTACAATTATCGCGCTTCGCTTGGCTATAACGATGCCGAGCGCACTATTGCGGCAGTGCGGGGCGGTGAAGGTAAGCGCCTCACCTATCATCAATCTCACTAGGCCGGTTTTTCGATTTCAGGCGGCGCGGTTTCTGCGTTGGCGAGGTCGCCAGCGCGTCCGTAGGACGCGCTAATTTCCGAGACTCACCCCAGCGAGTTGGAATATCCTTTAGTGGCGTTGGAGGCCCGCTAAAGGCACCCGACAATATCTTCTTTAGTCGTTGTCCGTGTTTCATGGATCAATCCAATGTCGTCTGAGCCAAAGCTTTGCATGTTCTGTCAATTACCAAAAAAAATAACAGATGAACATGTCTGGGGCGATTGGGTAAAGGAACATCTAGAAAGAACTGGTAATAAACATACTCATGCAAACATCTTTCTGCCCGCGCCCGGCAAGCAAGAAACCCCTGACATACGAATCAGGGCAGGCGATCACATAGACTCTACGGTCCACACGGTCTGCGAAGATTGCAATAGTGGATGGCTCAGTGGAATCCAAACTGCTGCCAAGCCGTTCTTAATTCCTCTTTTTGACGGGGAAGCCTGCACTTTGAGTGCGCGTTCTATCCATGTACTAGCGGCATGGGCGGCGATGGCGACAATGACCGCTGAGCATTTTTCAAGGGAAAACAGACGCATCGCAATTCCACAAGTTGATCGCGATTGGCTCATGAATAGACAATCCGCCCCGACCGGATGGGCGATCTGGATCGGCCGCCATGAGCGAGAAGATTGTCCTACTAAATGGATAAAGGCCACATTTCCGATTTTAGATGTCGAAGATATCAGAGATGTCAAGGCAAGTGATGCTCGGCGTGCCAATCTGCAAACGACGGCTTTTACTCTCGGCCAGCTTTTCGTTTTCGCCATCAGTTGTGAATTTGCCGAGATTGCTACTCTCTGGGATTGGCGATCCGCCGTCGGAGCCAGAATCAATCTCAGAAGAATTTGGCCCGCTCCAATGAGCGAGATCAAATGGCCGCCACCCAGCTTCGGCGATGTCAGAGCCAAGGCTTTCGCAACGGCTGTTATCCGATACTACGAAGACCTCGCGGCCCGCAAAGGCTACGCCTGATCGCGGTCGCCGTTTGGCACCCGATTCTCGGGATAAGTGTTTTTTCATCCAAAAATTGTGGCAAAAACATCAGCTAAAAGCAAAAGCCTATTAAATACAATGGCTTGTATATGTGGTGTCAACTACGTAATGCACTTTAAAGTAGTAATATACGAAATGGACAACTGTCAATATGCGGCCGGAGACGCACGCGGCGCAGCGACTTTACGATGGGGCCATGCCGTGCCCCCCCCTCCAGTCAGATGCGAAAGGAATTGGAGCGTGACGGATTCGTCTCGCCCGATGCGGCGCGATCTCCCCCGGGGCGAATGATGCCTTTGATTCGATCAAGCAGACGTGTTCGGCGTCTCGCGGCCGCTCTCTTGCCGACGCCGGAATATTCCGGTTTTTCGCGGGTTTGATGGCTTGGCAGGAAACCTGCTTGAACCTGCCCTGATATTACCGTGATATCCTGCGACATTCTGTCGAGCGCGTTTGCCGCATTGCGGAGACCTGATTGCGGAGACCTGGGTTGACCGAAGCGACTTTGCCCGATCCGGCGCCTGAGCCTCGTGGCAGCGAGGTTGGCAGCGAGACCCTGCTGGCTGCTGCGCTGAAGCGTGCGCGCTGGACGATTTTCTGGGAGCGGCTGTGGCCGCGCCTGGCAGCATTTGTGACCGTGATCGGGCTGTTCCTCGCGGTCTCCTGGCTCGGCGCTTGGCTGTGGCTGCCGCCATTGGCCCGCGCGGTCGGGCTGGCGGTGTTCGGCGTCCTTATTATCGCGGCCGCGATCCCGTTCGTGTTTCTGCGCATTCCCGGCGTGCCCGACGCGCTCCGCCGGCTCGACCGGCACAGCGGTCTGACCCACCGGCCGGCGACCACGATCGCCGATGCCTTGGCGGTCAGCGGTAAGGATCCGTATTCGCTCGCGCTGTGGAATGCCCATGTCGAGCGTGCCCGGCAGGCGGCGCGCTCGTTCAAGGCCGGCTTGCCGGCGCCGCGCATCGCCTGGCGTGACCCTTATGCGATCCGGGGTCTGGTGCTGATCGCCTGCATCGCCACGTTCCTTGCCGCCGGCGGCGAGCGTTACAAGCGCATCGCCGCCGCGTTCGACTGGCAGGGCGTGGTGCTACCGGCAAATTTCCGCGTCGACGCCTGGGTGATCCCGCCGCTCTATACCGGCAAGCCTCCGGTCATGCTGCCGGGCATTCATCCCGGCGAGAACTTCGCGCAGCTCGCTGCGCCGGTTGCGGTGCCGGTGAATTCGACATTGGTGGTGCGCTCAACCGGCAAGGTCGATCTCGACGTGTCCGGTTCAGGCGGCGTTGCGCCGTCGAAGGAGCCGGCGTCGGCGCCGGCCGGCACCGAAGAGCATCGCTTCACCATCAAGGCCGCCGGCGCGGCGACGTTGCGGGGCGCCGGCGACGACGTGAGCTGGTCGTTCAACGCCATTCCCGACCGGCCGCCGACAATCGCGCTGACCAAGGACCCGCAGGAGCAGCGCCGTGGCTCGCTGCTGCTGAACTATCGCCTGCAGGACGATTACGGGGTCACCAAGGCGGAGGCGACATTTGCCCGCAAGGACGACAAATCGGCGGAAGCCGAGGCGCCGCATCCGCTATTCGGCCCGCCGGAATTTCCGTTGATCCTGCCGCAGGCGCGCACCAAAAACGGCGTCGGCCAGACGCTGAAGGATTTGACCGATCATCCGTGGGCCGGCGCCGAGGTGACGATGACGCTCGTCGCCCACGATGACGGCGGCAACGTCGGCAAGAGCGAGCCGGTGACGTTCCGCCTGCCGCAGCGGGTGTTCACCAAGCCGCTGGCGCGCGCGCTGATCGAGCAGCGCCGCAACCTCGCGCTCGATGCCCATTCTAAAACGATCGTGCTCACGGCGCTCGACGCGCTGACGCTCGCGCCGGAAAAATTCACGCCCAACGCCAGCACCTATCTGGGACTGCGCTCGATCTACTGGACGCTCGTGCATGCCGACAATGACGATGCGCTGCGCGACGTCACCAAGCGGCTGTGGTCGATGGCGGTCGACATCGAGGACGGCGACGTGGCGGATGCGCAGACCGCCTTGCGCAACGCCGAGGAGGCTTTGCGCCAGGCGCTGGCGAACGGCGCCAGCGATCAGGAAATCAAGCAGCTCATGGACAAGCTGCGCCAGGCGATGAACCGCTACATGCAGGCGCTGGCGCAACAGCAGCGCAATAACGGTCAGACGTCGCGTCCGCTCGATCCCAATACGCGCGTCATGACCCAGCGCGATCTGCAAAACATGCTCGACCGGCTGGAGAACATGGCGCGCAGCGGCTCGCGCGACGCCGCCCAGCAGCTTCTGTCCGAACTCGAGCAGATGATGGAAAATCTGCAAATGGCCTCGCCCAACAGCGGCGGCGACGACGATCAGATGTCGTCGGCGCTCGATGAGCTGGGCGACATGATCCGTCAGCAGCAGGACTTGCGCGACCGCACCTACCGGCGCGGCCAGCAGCAGCACGGGCAGCGCGGCGGTCAGCAGGGTCAGCAAGGCCAGCAAGGCCAACAACAAGGCACGGGCCCCCTGCAGCAGGACCAGAAGGCGCTGCGCGACCGCCTCAACAAGTTGCTCGAGGAGCTGCGCCAGCACGGCCTTGGGCAGAGCCAGCAAGGCAAAGGTCAGCAGAAGGGCGAAGGCCAGCAGGGCGATGGGCAAGACCAGATGAGCGAACTCGGCCGCGCCGGCCAGGCCATGGGCGAGGCCGAAGGCGATCTCGGCGGCGGTGACACCGACGGCGCGGTGGATTCGCAAGGCCGCGCGCTCGATGCCTTGCGCAAGGGCGCGCAGTCGCTGGCGCAATCGATGCAGCGGCAGCCGGGCCAAGGGCAGGGCATGGGCCGTCTCGGCCGCTTCGGCCAGTCGCGCGCCGACCAGGAGACCGATCCGCTCGGCCGGCCGATGCGCGGCCGCGATTACAGCGACGATTCCACCGTCAAGGTGCCGGGCGAGATCGACGTGCAGCGCGCCCGCCGCATCATCGAGGAATTGCGCAAGCGCTTCGGCGACCTCGGCCGTCCGCAGGAAGAGCTCGATTACATCGAACGGCTGTTGAAGGATTATTGAGCACCGCCCGTGTCCCTTTCAGTGTCATCGTCCGCGAAGGCGGACGATCCAGTAATCGCCGGAAGCGCAGGTGTTTACTGGATGCTCCGCCTTCGCGGAGCATGACAGTGCTGGGTTAAGCTCAGAGCCTGAACAGCTCCGCCACCCGACAGTGTCATCGTCCGCGAAGGCGGACGATCCAGTAATCGCCGGAAGCGCAGGTGTTTACTGGATGCTCCGCCTTCGCGGAGCATGATAGTGCTGGGTTAAGCTCAGAGCCTGAACAGCTCCGCCGCCCGACAGTGGCATCGTCCGCGAAGGCGGACGATCCAGTAATCGCCGGAAGCGCAGGTGTTTACTGGATGCTCCGCCTTCGCGGAGCATGACAGTGTTGGGTTAAGCTCAGAGCCTGAACAGCTCCGCGACTTTCACGTCTTCCAGATGGTTCAGCCGCGCCAGCAATTCGGTGCGCTGCTGTTCTCCGATCACGCTCGATGACGTTTTTAAAAACTTCTGCTCCAGCCGTTCGCGCGTCAGCGGCGACGTCGGGGTGCCTTCGAAATCGGTCCGCGCGATCGACAGCGTGCGTCCATCCTTGAGGGTGATGAAAAGCCGGCACGCCATCTGGTCCTCGTTGGCGCCGTCCTTGGCGTAGGGCTCGAGCGTCACGCGCTTGGCAAGGTCGAGGATCGCCGGGTCCTGATTGGGCCCGTCGAGGAAGGTCTGCGGATCGCCGGGATCGCGATGCAGCGCGAGCGCAATCGTGAACGGCAGGCTGTATTGCGCCGTCGCCACATCGCGCGGCGCCGGATCGGCGTGGTGCGACAGCACCTTGTCGGCAACCTCGACGGCGATAGCGGCGACCTCGCCGGTCGCGAACGGTTGTTTCGCGCGCAACGCCAACAACGCCTGCACCGGCGACTGCGCGGTGACGTGGCACGGAAATGTCTTGAAGGTGATGGTCAGCGTTTCCCAGCGCTCGCCGAGGCCCACCGGGATCACGGACAGGTCGGCGTCGCGCGCAAAAACGTCGAGCGCGCCGAACTTGCCTTCGAGAATGACTTCGGGTCCTTCGAAACCGCGCGCCGCCAGCATCGCCGCGGTGACGCCGCCCTCGGCGGCGCGGCCCATGTGGATGCGCTTGACCATGCCGCCCTGACCGGATTTCACGAACGCCATCAGGCCGGAGCAGAATGAGCCGCCGATGCCCATCGCCATCGTGGTCTGCGCGGTGGAGAGTTCCATGATCCTGCTCGCCGCGATCGCGGAACCGAACACGCCGGTGAAGCCGGGCGCGTGAAAGCCGAGCTTTTCGCTCGTGCTCTTTGCCGCCGCCGCGATGCGGAACATGCATTCGACTCCGGCAACGAATGCGGTGATGAGATCCTTGCCGCTGACATTGGCTTCTTCCGCCGTAGCGAGCGCGCCGGTGAGTACGGTTGCGCCCGGATGCACGCCGGTCGACGGCTGGCGGAGATTGTCGAACTCGAACGAATGCGCGAACGCGCCGTTGGCGAACGCCGCGCCCGGCGCGCTGGCACGGCGAAACGCCGAGCCGAGCACGGTGCTCGCGCCATTGCCGGTGTGATGGACGTAATCGGCGACGATCTTGCTCCACGGCAAGGTCGAGCCGAACAGCACCACGCCGACGGTGTCGATGATGCAGGCCTTGGCGATGGCGACGGCCGGCGCCGGAATATCCTCATAACGCAGCGCTGTTGCGAATTCCGCCAGCGTCTTTGTTTCGCCCGCCATGATGTTCCCCGACCTTAAGGCGTTACGGCATAGTCGCCGGGCGAGACGCTGTAAATGAGGTGCGCGTGCGAGGCCGGGCAGGGGCTTGCGCGTGGGCAAAGGTGTTAGCGAGCAGCCATCCTCCCCCGCTACCGCGGGGGAGGATTGCGGCGTCACCGCGTTGACACACGGCGCGGGCGGCCTAGATTAGGGGCGTTCCGAGGGGAGCGCTGGCAGGCGCTGAGAGACCGCGTAAGTGGTGACCCTTTGAACCTGATCCGGGTCATGCCGGCGAAGGGACGGAAACTTCTTCCAAATTCCGCCCTAACGCCGTCTGTCCGGAACCTCATCCTGAGGAGGCCGCGGAGCGGCCGTCTCGAAGGCTGAGTGAATGCGGTACCCATGCTTCGAGGCGTGCTACGCGCGCACCTCAGCATGAGGAGGAATATTCAAGGAGCGACGCGATGAATAAGCCGCTGTCCGAATCCGATCTCGCCACGCCGAAGGTCACGACCGGCCCCATCGCCGGCTCGCGCAAGATCTATGCGACGCCCGATGCGGCGCCCGATCTGCGCGTGCCGCTGCGCGAGATATCGCTCGATGCGTCGTCGGGCGAGCCGCCGTTGCCGGTCTACGATCCGTCCGGCATCTACACCGACAACGATGCCGCCATCGACGTCGAGAGGGGCTTAAAGCGCTCGCGCATCGAATGGGTCAAGGAGCGCGGCGGCGTCGAGGAATACGAGGGCCGGCCGATCCAGCCGGTCGATAACGGCAACGCCACCGGCAAGCATCTCGCGCGCAATTTCACCAACACGCCGAAGCCGCTGCGCGGCTTGCCCGGCCATCCGGTGACGCAGCTCGAATGGGCGAAGAAGGGCGTCATCACCAAGGAAATGATCTACGTCGCCGAGCGCGAAAACCTCGGCCGCAAGAAGATGCTCGACGTGGCGCAGGAGCGGCACGACGACGGCGAGAGTTTCGGCGCCTCGGTGCCGTTGTTCGTCACGCCGGAATTCGTGCGCAGCGAGGTGGCGCGCGGCCGCGCCATCATCCCGTCGAACATCAATCACGCCGAACTGGAGCCGATGGCGATCGGGCGGAACTTTCTCACAAAAATAAATGCCAATATCGGCAACTCCGCCGTCACCTCGTCGGTCGAGGAAGAGGTGGAGAAGATGGTGTGGGCGATCCGCTGGGGCGCCGACACGGTGATGGATCTCTCCACCGGCCGCAACATCCACAACACCCGCGAATGGATTTTGCGCAATTCGCCCGTTCCGATCGGCACCGTGCCGATCTATCAGGCGCTGGAGAAGGTCAACGGCGACCCGGTCAAGCTCGACTGGGAATGCTACAAGGACACGCTGATCGAGCAGTGCGAGCAGGGCGTCGATTATTTCACCATCCACGCCGGTGTGCGGCTCGGCTACATCCACCTCACCGCCAATCGCGTCACCGGCATCGTGTCGCGCGGCGGCTCGATCATGGCCAAGTGGTGCCTGGCGCATCACAAGGAGAGCTTCCTCTACGAGCGCTTCGACGAGATTTGCGACCTGATGCGCAAGTACGATGTGAGCTTCTCGCTGGGCGACGGCTTGCGTCCCGGCTCGATTCGCGACGCCAACGACCGCGCGCAGTTCGCCGAACTGGAAACGCTTGGCGAACTGACCAAGGTGGCCTGGGACAAGGGCTGCCAGGTGATGATCGAAGGTCCCGGCCACGTGCCGCTGCACAAGATCAAGATCAATGTCGACAAGCAGCTCAAGGAATGCGGCGAGGCGCCGTTCTATACGCTCGGCCCGCTGGTTACCGACATTGCGCCGGCCTACGACCACATCACCTCGGCGATCGGCGCCGCGATGATCGGCTGGTTCGGCACCGCCATGCTCTGCTACGTCACGCCGAAGGAGCATCTCGGCCTGCCGGACAGGAACGACGTGAAAGACGGCGTCATCGCCTACAAGATCGCCGCTCACGCCGCCGATCTCGCCAAGGGCCACCCCGCAGCCCAGCTGCGTGATGACGCGCTTTCGCGCGCGCGGTTCGAGTTCCGCTGGGTCGATCAGTTCAACTTGTCTTTGGACCCCGACACCGCGCGCAGCTACCACGACGAGACGCTGCCCAAGGAAGCCCACAAGGTGGCGCATTTCTGCTCGATGTGCGGCCCTAAATTCTGCTCGATGAAGATCACCGCCGACGTGCGTGACTACGCCGCCGGGCTTAGCGACAACGAGAAGGCCGCGCTCTATCCGGAAGCGGCGCAGAAGGGCATGGCCGACATGTCGAAGAAGTTCATCGACATGGGCGCGGAGGTCTATGTCGAGGCCGATAAGGCGAAGGGGGCGAATAAGGCGCTGTGAACGTCATCCTGAGGTGCTCGTCGCGAAAGCGACGAGCCTCGAAGGATCGCGGCCAGACCGCTCCTTTCAACGTCATGCCCGGCCTTGTGCCGGGCATTTTCTATACTTAAAGTTGTCTTCGCAATCCCTTTTACCGTGGGATCTGCTGCGCCTTGGTGAGGGGGCGCTTCGGTGCCTCAGGTCATCATCATTGGAGGCCCAAACGGCGCCGGAAAGACGACGTTCGCAAGTGAATACCTCGCGGATATGCACCCATTTATAGAGTTCGTAAATGCTGACGAGATTGCCCGGAGCATCGCTCAGTTAGATGCGACAGCATCCGCGCAACGAATCGATAGACGCGCCGCGAGATTAATGATGGAACAAATAGATACCCTAGTAAAAGCTGGTAACAGCTTCGCGCTTGAAACTACTCTTGCGAGCCGCACATATGCTCGGAAGATATTGAGATGGCGAAAGTCAGGATACAAAATCTCGCTCATCTACCTTCGTCTAGCTAGTGTGGACGAAGCGATCATCCGGGTACGTCGCAGAGTTGAGGCAGGCGGACATGGTGTTCCGGAGGAGGTAATTCATCGACGCTTCGGACGGAGCGCTGCATACTTGGCGACTGCATATAAACCGATCGTGGACGAGTGGCATATATACGATAGCCTCGAAGGAAAATTTAAAAGAGCGGAGAGCAGCCGGAACAAAAATGGCTAGTTCGCTGGACGTTGATCAGATCGAACGTGCTCTTAGTCGCGCCGCGCATCGCGCTACATGCGGAACACCTGAAGAGCGTTCAGGACGATTCTTGTTGTCGAGAAAATCTGCGATCGATCGAATCCGTATAATCGCACGGCAGCCTGGGTTCGTCCATACGCTCTCATATATGATTGCGAATGAACTAATCTTCCCATCAGAGTCCGCAGTTAAAAACCGAAATCGCTTCGAACTACTTTCCTTCCACGAGATTGCTTTGCTCCTCAGTTTTCTGTCGGAGGCGCCCCTTGATCTCAGCATTCCGGCTAGCTCAAAAATTATGGACCAATATGCAAGGTGTAAACGAGCGCTAGAGATGCTGAACGATTATCCTCGTGCTTCGAACATATCGGAATATTTTTCGAGAGGAGATCATTTTGTTGAGTCGTTCTTTTACGCTCCAAGTTCTGCATTTTGGTTTGACTATTTGAGCTTGGCGCCGCAATTGTATGGCTTGGATAGAGAATTTCTCAAGTCGAAAGGCTATCTCATCCCAGAATTTGCGTCGCTCCTACACCGCGTGCAGGAAATATTTCACGTCAAGTTTCGGGATTTTGTTAGAAAGCAGCGGAAAAATGCAAGGCGTGGCCTTGTTATCGAAAGTCCCCTCGAGTGCTTTCTCTATTCGGGAGACGACTTCACGCAACGCGCCGAATTTGAAATGTTTATGGAGCGCTTTGCGGTACGACCTGGGGAGGGCCCAGCGGTCGCGGACCCAGTAAGCCTTCACCCGGCCAAGGCGCGCCCTGCGATCCAGTTGCCAGACGGCAAGGTATTCGTCCCGGTAGTTCCAATGCTGTGCGAACAACTATTCGAAAATCCGTTTTACGTTATCGCCCAAGATAAGGACTATTTCGCGGTTAACGCAAATAATAGAGGCTACGCCGCCGAGAAAATTGTTGTTGAGTTACTCCAGGGGGTGAGTCGTTTAAATGTTCTCAGTGACGTAAAACTTCACCGGAAGGGTCAAATTGTAGATCAGATTGATGCCGTCGCGTTATTCGGCGCGACGGCGATCCTGTTCGAGATTAAAACGAAAAAGCTAACTGAGGCGTCGAAGCGTGGTGACACTCAGAAACTGGTTGAAGACGTTCAGGTGGGGATATTGGACGCACAGCAGCAGTTGGTGCACAGCAAGGACCTAATCCTATCGAAGGGCTATGATCGCGTTTTCTCTAATAATGATGAAATCGTTGCACTGAATAGTGTCGCCGAGGTCGTTTGCATTTCGGTGATGACGCACGAAATTCCGTCTTACCCTCTTTTGATAAGGACGATCTTGGAAAGCAAGAATGTGTCGGGGATCATTCCGATTACCATTTTTGACTTGAAGACTATTTCGTTTTATCTCGATAACGCATTTGATTTTTTGTATTATTTTGCCGTCCGCAGCGTGCTCGATCGCGAGCTTATGTATGGCACTGAACAAGCATTACTTGCGTTCCATCTAAAAGCGCGTCTCACCATTCCGGCAGACGTCGATACCATTTATGTTGACGACGGCATTGGGCAAAACATTGATGCAAACTACCCATCTGCTGTGTTTGGCGGAAGCAAGTTGCCGCTTCAATTCGGCATCGGTCTAGTAGACAATATAATCGAGCAACTGATTACGACAGGTGATCCGTCGTTATTTAGGTTATTTAGTGTCCTTCGAGGCATGTCTGGCGTTTCAGCAAAGAAGCTGAAAGAGATTCTAGTGAAATTAGAGACGATGCTGCTGGATGACGGTCAGGCGCATGATGGAAGCATCGTGTTTGGTGGGGTAATCGTTACGTTTGTGCTCGCCAACCGCATGGAGGATGCGGAGGCGTCCGTGCGTACGCTCATGTACAAGCGTGATTTGGAGAATAGATTCGAACAAGAATATTTTGTGTGGTTGCTGTCAGCAAATGCGTCGGAGATCGAGCGTCATAGCAGGAATAAGCGGAAGCTTTCCAAGTTGCGGCCGCATAAGGTCGCAGGCTTCGCAATGAAGCAGCGGAGCACAGAGGATAAGGGGTTGACGGCATTTTCGCCGCGCATTCCGAGGGACAAGTGGGACATTAAGCCAAGCTCGTAGGTTGCCATCGGCGTTAACGATGGCGCCGAGCCGAATCGCTGATACCTCTAGCACCGGCCGTGCTGGCTGGTTAGCACCAGGGCTTGCGCTCGAAAGCGACGATGGACGAGATGCATGGCGACCATTGAATGCGCCGTCACCGTCATTCCCATAATTCCGTAATTCCCGTCGCCGAAGATGGAGAGTTGCGCTTTGCCTAACCCGTCCCACCGCGCTCAATTTAGCTTCGCGCCCGAGGTCTTGATCACGGCGGCCCATTTTGGAATTTCGCTCTGGATATAGGCGGCGAACTCGGCCGGCGTGCTGCCGACGAGATCGATGCCAAGTTTTTGCAGCCTCTGGCGCACGCCCGGATCGGCGAGCGTTTCGACAATCGCCTGATGCAGCACAGCGACGATGGCGGGCGGCGTGCCGGCCGGCGCGACGAGGCCATGCCAGGTCGTCGCTTCGAAGCCGGGAAGGCCAGCCTCGTCCATGGTCGGGACGTTCGGAAGAATGGCGGTGCGCTTCCGCGTCGTCACGGCAAGAGCGCGTACTTGGCCGTTTTCGAGAAATCCCATCACGCCGGACGTGGTGGCGAACATCATCTGATCCTGCCCGGCGATGACGTCCTGCAAGGCCGGGGCGGAACCCTTGTAGGGAACGTGCACGATGTCGATATGCGCCTGCGCCTTGAACAATTCGCCGGCAAGATGCGCCGCCAGCCCGTAGCCAGAAGACGCGAAGTTGAGCTTGCCGGGATTGGCCTTGGCCAATGCAATCAATTCGGTGAGCGAGTGCGCTTGCACGGCCTTGTTCACCACCAGGACGTTGGCCTGTGTGCCGATCAGGCTGATCGGTGCAAAATCCTTGACCGGGTCGAAGCCGGTCTTGCGGTAAAGCGTGATGTTGGTGGCGAGAATGGCGTTGTTGCCAAGGAGCAAGGTATAGCCGTCGGGCGCCGCGTGGGCGACGAATGCGCCGGCGACATTGCCCCCGGCACCGGGCCTGTTATCGACGACGAAGGGCTTGCCGAGGACGCTGCTGAGCCTGGCGGTCAGAATACGCGCCATGATGTCGCTGGCGCCGCCGGGCGGGAAACCGACGACGAGCGTGACGGGCCTCGCCGGATACGCCGTCGCCGCCGTGCCGGCGCCGTGCGCCGCGATCAGGCAAATAAGCCCAAGCCATAGCGACAGCGCAGCAGCGGCATTCGTCTTGAGCATATTGCCCCCTTGTGATTTCGGCACAGCAAACCGCATACGAAGCGCTCGCACAAGCGAGCGTGGCCCGGAGGAAATTACGGTGACGCTCCACCTAATCGAGGCCACCTTCAGCTCCTCCGCCCCTCTTTCGATTGTCCGTCGAGCCATTCGGAGAGAGCTGCGGATTTCGCTTTTTTCTGTTTCTTGCGTTGCGCGGCGGCTGGCACAGCAGGCGGCGCGGCGGCGTCCCGCGCCAAGCGCAGCGCGCGCAACCGCTCAGTCTTGGCGCGGACATCCGCCGCCGCAATCGCATAATCGGACATGGACTTTTTGGCATCCTGCTCGCGCCGCAATTTGGCGAGCTGAGCCGCCGCTTCATACTTTTTCGAATTTTCCACTGCCGCACCGTTCCTTTCGGCGAATCATTCCGATCCGCAATGACGTGCCGGCCAAGCGTGGCACGACGACCGCAGGGCGTATTGGTTCGCTCTACCGGTCATCAAACGTAGCCCGGATTGAGTGAAACGAAATCCGGGGTAAGCGTCGCCGCTCATGCCGGTTTTCGCGCTGGTCGATCCGGGCCACTCGCCTAAACGGCGCCCGGGTAATGGTTAGCATTTTATTAAGCCTCTTGTAGGTATTCGCACGCTATGGGCCTGCGCGCCGAATGCCGGCAGGAAAGCGCCGAATGCGCGGTTGAGTTTCGATTTCGTGCTCTGTGGCGTCCCGGTTTTGCGTAATGCGCGGTTTCGCAAGCTCATCTGGAGACCCCACATGCAGGTTCTGGCGCTGATTTCACGCAAAGGCGGCACCGGCAAGAGCACGCTCGCGATCGGCCTCGCCGGCGCGGCGCTCGAATCCGGCCATAACGTCTGCGTGGTCGAAGCCGATCCGCTCGGCACCGTCTCCAATTGGAAGAGGCGCCGCGATCGCGCCGCGCCGGCGGTCGAGACCGTGCACGATGGCCTTTCGCTGCTGGCGTGTCTGCCGAGCCTCGCGGCCCGCGGCGTCACGCTGGCGATCATCGATACCGCCGGCGGCTGGAGCGAGACCTTCAACACGGCCGTCTACGTTGCCGACCTGTGTCTCATTACGGCGCGTCCTTCGCTCGCCGATATCGAAGCCGCGGGCCCGGCGCTGACAGCGGTTCGCGCCGCGAAGAAACCCTTCGCCTTCGTGCTCAACCAGGCGCCGATCCGCAGTTATCGCGTCGGCAATGCGGCAAGCGCGCTGTGCGACGCAGCGGCCGCCTTTGAGCTTCGCGACGTGATCGCGTTGCCCGCAATCGCCGCGCGAAGCGATCACCAGGATGCGCTTTCCCTCGGGCTTACGGTCACGGAACTCGCCGGCGACGGCAAATCGGCTGCGGAGATTCGCGCACTCTGGCAGTGGGTGCAAGGCCGGCTCGATTCGCTCGCTGGCGTGGAGACACCAACAGCCGTGGTGGCCGCCAATGCATCGGCGATAACGCAGGACGGAGTTCGGGCCGATCTGACGATGCCGATCATCCCCGCGCACCACGATGCGGATTTTGGCGCAGCGACCGCGGCCAATCAGGAGACGGCGCTGCACGCCGCAGGCTAGAATTTTATAGATTTGGTCGCATTCTCTTCGGAAAACCGGCGGCCACTTTTCCTCAAAATACTCTAGCCGCGCGGGCTTATTTCTTCCGCTTCTTCTTTTTGCCGAAGGCCGCGACCACTTCCTTTTTCTTGATCCGCGCCGCCGGATTGCCGCGTTCACCGAGGTTCTGCTCCTCGGTGCCATCGCCCATCATGCCGGGGTGAGACACTTTTGATGGTGTGCGGCGCTTTTTGGCGGCCGCCGACTTTCGCTTCTTCATGCCGAAGACTCCGTGCGAGGGGCCGCGTGGCGGCCTATCTGACCGTGATCACCAACCCGTTGAGGTCGGCGCTGACGATGGCGCCGACCGAATTGCCGGTCAGTTCCAGCACCGCGCCGTGCTGGTTGGTCAGCACGATGGCCTGCGCGCCGCGGCCGACAGCGGCGCCGACATTGCCGGCCGCATAGACGCCGGCGACATCGCGCGGGCTGCGGATGTGGCTGACGACGCCGCGGAAGCGCGTCTCGGATGCGCCGAAGGTGAAGCCGTAGCTGATGCCGCCGATGCCGAGCGGGTATTGCCGGCCATGGAAGGTGAGCGTGCCCGAGCCGGCCGAACCGCCGATGACAATGCCCGCCTTGACCACGCTGAAGGTGATGCCGCCTTCGTCGGCGTAGGCAGTGGACCCCAGCGTGACGCCGGCCAGCGCCAGCAATGCGATCAGGCTTCGACGAAATGCGGATGCGGTGGGCATGGATGTTTACTCCCCGGGCTTGTGTAGAGGCGAATCGACTAGGTCCCCCAGGACACCATACCGCGCCGGCGGGCGGGCGGGCTACATGCTTCGTCGGTAGTGGGCTACTTTGATTGTGGCGGCCCGGGGCACGGCTTTCCATCGCAGCAATTTTCGTAACACCAGTCGGTGTGAGTGAACTGCCAAATTCCGGCCCCGGCCGCTATGACTACGACAAGAGCAATCACGGCCCATATTGCGATCTTCATATTTACCTCCAACTCCACCAAAAAAGCTTCATTGGGCCGTCTCCCAAGCCTCTAGCACGTCCACAATATCAGCAATCTCCCAGAGCCGCTGCGCGACGCCAGCGGCCATCGCGGGCGTAGCTTCGCCATTGCGAGGAGCGATAGCGACGAAGCAACCCAGGGCTTTGACGCCGAGCTGGATTGCTTCGCTTGCGCTCGCAATGACGAGTCGCCCTCAATCGAAATGGATATGCGCGGCTTTGGCAACCGCCGTGTATTTGGCGATGTCGCGGGCGATGCGGTCGCGGAAGGAGGCGCCGCTGCTGCCGTCGGGAATGAGGCCGAGCTGCGTGATGCGCGCCGCGACGTCTGGCAGCTTGGCGATCGCCATGATCTCGGTCTCGAGCTTCTTCACGATTGGCTCAGGCGTGCCCTTGGGCGCGGCAAGGCCGATGAAACCTTCCACGACCACGCCGTCGATGCCGACCTCGCCAAGCGTCGGAACGTCCGGCAGCGCGGGCAGGCGCGTCGCGCCGGTGGTGGCGAGCGGCCGCAGCTTGCCGGCCTTGAACAGCGGCATTGCCGGCCCGGCATCGGCGAATGTCGTCGCCGCCTGCCCCGAGATGACGGCGGTGACCAGTTCGGCGCCGCTCTTGAACGGGATGTACTGGAATTTCGAACCGGTCTTTTCGTTGAACAGCTCCGAGGTGAGCTGGAAGACGGCGGACGTGGAGGCATAGTTGGCCTTGTCGGGGTTGGCCTTGCCCCAGGCGACGAGCTCCTTGACCGATTTGACCGGCAGCGATTCCGACACCGACAGCACGAGCTGATAAAGCGCCATGTTGCCGATCAGGTCGTAGCTCTTGAGCGGATCGTAAGGCAGGTGCGAGTAGGTGGCCGGATTGACCGTCATCGATCCGGACGGCGCGACGAGCAGCGTGAGACCGTCTGGCGCCGCGTGCGCCACATACTCGGCCGCGATCGTGCCGCCAGCGCCCGGCTTGTTCTCGACGATGAATGCCTGGCCGAGGCGCTCCGACAGTTTTTGCGCAACGACCCGCGCGATGATGTCGTTCGAGCCGCCAGGCGCGAGACCTACGATCATCTTGACCGGCGCCTTGGGATAGCCGGCAGCGGGGTCCGCCTGCGCGGCGGCCGCGCTCGGATGCAGCAGCGCGATGACGCCGGCGAGCACCAGCATTGCCGACCAAACAGGCTGTAAAAATCTCCACATCATTTCCTCCCGCGACAATTCTTGTTTATTTGCTCGCTATGACCCGTTCAGCACCGTGGCCGCCACTTTCTCGCCGATCATGATGGTCGGCAAGTTGGTATTGGCGCAGGGCACGCTCGGCATGATCGAGGCGTCGGCGACGCGCAGGCCTTCGACGCCGTAGACGCGCGCCGATGCATCGGTGACGGCAAGCGGATCGTCGGATCGTCCCATGCGGCAGGTGCACGATGCATGATAGTGGCCGAGCACGGCGGAACGGATCCATGCGCGGCATGTCTCCTCGTCGTTGACGAGGTCATCGACGGATGGGGCGTCGGCGATCATGGCGCGGATGATGCTGCGCCGCACGGCTGACGACGCATCCATCGCCTGCGCGCCGGCGAAAGTCTGCAGCGCGTTCCAACGGCTATACATCGCGAGCTTCTGCGCATACGCCGAGAAACTGATCGGGAAAACCTCCTCGACATTGTCCTGCACGGCGGGATGCGCCTGAAGCTTCGCAAGGAGCTTCACGCCTTTGACGAGGCGCACCATGTCGCGTTCGTCCGAGCACATGTTGAAGTCGATGTCGGGCGGCGCGCCGGCGTCGGACCCCGTGAGCCTGATCTCGCCGGTCGAGAATGAGCGGTTGACCCACATCATGATGATGCCAAGGCGATGGCCGATGGCGTGCCACTGCGCCTTGTTGGTCGGGATCACATACATATCGCCGGGCGGACAGCCTTCGAGACCGGACGACCAGCGCAGCCCGGCGAACATCTGCCGCCGCAGCGCGGCCGGCAGCCGGGCAGGGCGCTTCAAGAAGCAGCCGAAATTGACGCCCGGGTGCTCCATCAGATGTTTGCCGACGCCGCGGCGGTCCGCCACCACGGCGATGCCGTGCGCGCGCAGTTCGTGCGCGGCGCCGATGCCGCTGCGCATCAGCAGCATTGGCGAATGGAGCGCGCCGGACGAGACGATCACCTCGCGCGCGCTGATGTCACGCTCGCCGTCGGGGGAGCGCACGCGCACGCCGGTGCAGCGCAGGCCGTCGAACACCAGCCGGTCGACCCGCGTTCCGCCCAGCACTTTCAGATTGGGGCGGCGCCGCACCTCGGCGGTCAGATAACGCCAGGCCGCGCCCATGCGCATCGTGTCGGTGTGGCAATAGGCGACGGGAAAGAAACCATCCTCGAAGCGCGCATTCTGGTCGGCGATGTTGTGCCAGCCCGAGTCTTCGACGGCTTTCATGACGCCACGGGTAAATCCGGGCCAGCGCTCGGACGCATAGCGCTGCAGGCGGATCGGTCCGTCCTTGCCGTGCAGCGGTCCGTCGAAGTCGCTGTCGGTTTCGAGTTTCTTGAAGAACGGCAGCACGCCGTTCCAGTCCCAGCCGGTGGCGCCAGCAGCGGCCCAGGCGTCGTAGTCCGACGGCAGGCCGCGGTTCGATGCCATGCCGTTGATCGACGAGCCGCCGCCGATCACGCGGCCGGCCGGATAGCGCACGCGCCGCCGCCGGTCGGGTTCGTTGCCGGGCTTCGGGCCGTAGGCGGCTTTGAGCCCGCTCCACACGAAGCGCGCATCCGCGTAGGCGGTGGCCGCGAAGATGTCGAGAATTTCCGGCGGCTCCTGCCCGGGCGGATAGTCGGTGCCGGCCTCGATCAGCAGGACGCGGACCGAGGCGCGCTCCGACAGCCGCGCCGCCAGCGGGCAGCCCGCGGCGCCCCCGCCAACCACAATGACATCGTAGTCCTCGACACCGGCACCCGACACCTCAAGCTTCTCCCCGCACAGGCACACGGCCATGCTGCAACATCGCGCGCGCGGCGGCAACGCGGGCGTACCAGCGGGCTACACGCGGCGCGGACACGATGATACGGTCCCGGCCGCCGCGAGACATCGCGAATGTTTTTGGCTGCTGGTTGCCGCAGGCAATCCCGCCACCGATCGGAGGAGAGAGATGAAGGCAGTGTGGGCGTTGCTGTTGGTGTTGCTCGCGCCGGCGAGTGCGCTGGCGCAGGATTATCCGACACACAACGTCATCTTCGTGGTGCCGACCGGCCCCGGCGCGGCGACCGATCTGTTGGCGCGCATCCTCGGGGCGCAGCTGACGCAGCGGCTCGGCAAGCCTTTCGTGGTCGAGGACAGGCCCGGTGCCGGCACGATGACCGCATCGAACGCGGTCGCCAAAGCCAGCCCCGACGGCTACACGATTCTGATGGGAACGAGCACGCCGCTCGCGATCAATGCCACGCTGTACAAGCATCTGCCTTACGACCCGGCAAAGGATTTCATGCCGCTTGCGCTGATTGCGACGATCCCGTTTGTGCTTGTGGTGAACAACGACCTGCCGGTGCATTCGGTCGCCGAGCTGATCGCCTACGCCAAGGCGCATCCCGGCGCGCTGTCGTACGGCTCGACCGGCCCCGGAACGCCGTTTCATCTCAATGCCGAACTGTTCAGCGCCATGACCGGCATCAAGATGGTGCATGTGCCCTACAAGGCTGTCGTTGCGGCGCAGGTCGATCTGATGGGCGGCCAGATCCAGGTGATGTTCACCGACTTCACCAGTTCGGTGCCGCTGATCAAGGCCGGCAAGATGCGTGCGCTCGGCGTGACGACGCTGACGCGCGCGGCGGCGATGCCGGACCTCAAGCCGATCGCCGAGCTCGGCGTGCCCGGCTTCAACGCCGCGGCGTGGCAGATGGTGGTCGCGCCGGCGGCGACTCCGAAGCCGATCGTCGACCGGCTGCACACCGAACTCGAAAACATCATGGCGCTGCCGGCGACGCGCGACGCCATCACCCGCATCGGCCTGGTGCCGGCCGACAGCATGACGATCCCGCAGTTGCAGGCATTCGTCCGCTCGGAAATCGTGCGTTGGGGCGACGTCGTCAAACGTTCGGGGGCGTCGGTCGATTAGGCGAGATTTTATCGGCGCGGATCGTCTCATGCGCGCTGTCGCGACAGCGAGCGGAACATTGCTCCGATCCGACCGCTTCCTATTTTTGACGTGCGGCTGTGCACGCCGCCAATAAAAGCAACACAGAGACAGGCATGGAAGAAACCGAAGTTCTCATCGTCGGCGCCGGCCCGGTCGGCCTCACGCTCGCCATCGATCTCGGCCGGCGTGGCATCCGCTGCACGCTGATCGAGAAGAACGATGCGCCGCTCGGTTATCCGAAAATGGAGCGCTGCAATCCGCGCACCATGGAGGTTTTCCGGCGCCTCGGCGTTGCCGAAATGGTGCGCGCGGCAGGCTATCCGCCGGACTGGCCGATGGACACCTACCTGGTGTTCGACCTGATGCGACCGCCGCTGTTCAAGATGGCCCACCCCACGGTGGCGCAGGCCAAGGCACGCCGCGACGCCACGCTTGACGGCTCGATGCCGCTCGAGCCCTATCAGATCATTTCCCAGTACACGCTCGAGCCGCTGCTCAAATCCGTGGTGGAGCGGATTCCCAATGTGGCGGTGAAATTCGGCCATGAGCTTGTCTCGTTCGCGCAGGACGACGGCGGTGTGACCGCCGAGGTTCGCACCAGTGGCGGCGAAAGCATCAGCATCCGCGCCAAATATCTGGTCGGCTGCGATGGCGGATCGAGCACGGTACGCAGGCAGCTCGGTTTCAAGATGGACGGCGAGCCGCACATCCTCGAAATGCGGCAGGCGATGTTTCACTGCCCGGAGCTGTTCGACAAGGTACGCGCGCCGCGCGCCCGCCATTACAACCGCGTCGACGATCACTGGACGCTGATGATCGTCCAGGATTCTCGTCAGCATTTCACCCTTCACGCGGTCGTCGATACCGACGACGACATGAAGACGCTGTTCGAGGCGATCGTCGCCACGCCGGTGCAATACGAGATGGTGCATTGCGCCAAATGGGTGCAGCGGCTGCTGCTCGCCGAGCGTTATCTGGAGCGCCGGGTCTTCATCGCCGGTGATGCGGCCCATCTCGTCATCCCGACCGGCGGCCTCGGCATGAACACCGGCGTCGGCGACGCCATCGACATGTCCTGGAAACTTGCCGCGACCTTGCGCGGCTGGGGCGGTCCACGGCTACTGCAGTCCTATGAGGCGGAACGCCGCCAGGTCGGCGCCATCAATGTGAAGGCTTCGGGCGGCGGCACCTATGGGCGGATGAAATGGCGCGCGGCGTATCGCCCGGATATCGCGGACGACACGCCCGAGGGCCGGGCGGCGCTGGCGCATCTGCTTGATCTCGCGCGCGAGGAGGCGCCGAAATCATTCCGCGTGCTCGGCGCCGAACTGGGCTATCGCTATGCCGGTTCGCCGGTGATCTGCGATGAGCCGGGCGGGCCCGAGCCGAACATCGAAGAGTATGTGCCGACGAGTTGGCCCGGGGCGCGGCTGCCGCACGTCTGGCTCGAGCCGGGCCGTGTCTCGGTGCATGACCGGATCGGCGACGGCTTCACGCTGTTGCGGCTTGCTCGCGACAAGGCGGACGCGAGCGACCTACAGACAGCCTTCGCCGCGTTCGGCGCGCCGTTCGCCGTGCTCGATATCGACAGCGCCGCAGTGCGGAGCGTCTACGGCTTCGATTATCTGCTGGTGCGGCCGGACCTGCACGTGGTGTGGCGCGGCGATGCTTTGCCGCATGATGCGCGCACGGTGGCGCGTGTTGTGACGGGGCATGAGTAAAACGTAGCCCGAGTGAGCGAAGCGATATCCGGGATCGGCCTCTCGTCTCGTTCCCCACATATCGCTGCGCTCATGCGGGCTACTGTCCTCAAGACCTCACCCTTCCGCCATCCACGTTGAGCGTCTGCCCCGTCATGAAGGCGGCGTCGTCGCTGGTGAGAAACGACAGGGCTCCGACCAGATCGTCCGGTACTTCCGGCCGCTTGATCGCCTGGAGGCTCGCGACGGCGACGAACTCCTCGTCCATGTTGCTAAAACCGGGGCGCGGCTTGCGCACGATGGTGCCCGGCGAAATCGTCAGCCCCGGTGCGATGGCGTTGACGGTGATGCCGTCGGCGGCGACATCGCCGGCGAGCGCGCGGGTGAAACCGATGACGCCGCCTTTGGAGGCGACGTAGTGCGCAAAGCCCGTGGTTACCGAGCCGAACGTGCTCGACGCCATGTTGACGATCCGGCCCCATTTGCGCGCGCGCATGCCGGGCACGAACGCCGAGGTGACCAGAAACGTGCCGTCGAGATTGATGGAAAGGACTTTGCGCCAGTCCGCAAAGGTCATGTCGGCGAAGTCGAGCTGCGGATAGATGCCGGCGCAGTTCACCACGATGTCGGCGCGGCCGAATTTTTGCTGTACCGCTTTCGCCATCGCCGCGACCGAGGCTTCGTTCGACACGTCGCACATGACTGCGAGCGCGTTGCGCCCGGCGGCCTCGACCAGCCGCACCGTCTCGGCGCCGTCCGCCATGTCGGCGATGGCGACATGCACGCCATCTTCGGCGAGCCGCTTGGCAAACGCCTGTCCGATGCCTTTGGCGCCGCCGGTGATGACGGCGACCTTGTCCTTGTGGCCTTTGCCCATGCGATCCCTCCCTCGATGGCGAGTTCTATTTCAGATTCCCGTGGCCAGCCGCGCCATGACGATGATGGTAACGATCTGCATCGCGCCTTGCAGCGCTATGGCAAAAAAATAGTGGCTGGTGAGCGACGCGATCCGTTTGTTGTCGGGCTTGTCCTTTTGCAGCTCCAGACAGACGCGCAGATTTGCCGGCAACAGATAGCCGAGTCCCTGGATGGACATCAGCGTGACCAGCGCCAGCGCCGCTGCGATCCAGCCGTATTGCGGCCAGGGCAGGGCCGTAAAGCCCATGTCGCGCGCGATGTACCAGCCGGTGGTGCCGGTGATGATTGCGAGCGTCGGCATCAGGAACAGCGTGCGGGGCGTCAGCCGCAGCAGCACGGCCTTGCGGGCGGCGATGTTGACCGTGCGCAGGATGGGCCCGAGCATAAAGCCCATGAACAGGTCGATGCCGGTCCACAACAGGCCGCAGAAGACATGGACGAAATTGAGCAGCCAGAGATGGCGATTGACGATCGAAAAGGCCATGACGGCGAGCGCCAGCGCGGCGTACCAGAGGTAATGCCAGCGGATGAGTTTGCCCGGCGAGGCCTCGTTCATCATGCTCTCCTCAACTCCGCCGCGAACCTGCGCGCCCCTATGGATAGCACGCCAGGCTGCCGCGTCCGCGCCCGCCCGCCAATGGAAGCCGCTGCGGTCACCCGTACCGCTCCCTGATCTTGGCAATATCGTCGGGCGAATCGATCCACTCCTCGCTGAAGCCGCAGGAGCCGCACAAATATCGCGTCACCAGGACGAGTTTCATCGAGAGCCATTTGCCGACCACGACGTTGTTGCCGGCCCCATAGCCGCGGACATCGCCCGGCAGGCGGATGATGTCGGTTGACCGGCATTTGGGGCACGTCTTGGAATTTTTCATGGTGTCCTCGCCGCCTTGGTGTTGCGCTACCGTTCGGAGCATACCAGCGCCAGCCACGCCAACGATGTCTGGAACGACAGCATACCGTTGTTAAATCAGCGATTTGCAAGATACTCGCCGTGGCGCCCATGCCAATGTGACTGTCATTGCCATCGCCGGTTCAAAGCCGGCAATGATGAGGCGGTCGGTGACAGCGCCACGCGGGGGATGGTCCCATTCTGTCCGCTTGCGCGGAGAAGGATGATAGGTACGCTAACGGCTCGCCCCGGAGGGAGACCCCATGACCAACGGCCCGTCACTGTCACTCGATCAGGTCGAGGACCGCATTGCCATCACGCGGGACAATATTCGCCAGCTCATCGAACAGGCGGCGGCTTTCTCGGGTGCCGGTGATGAGGAGCGCAACGCCGACCGGCTGGCGCAGCAGGAAGAAGAACTGGAAGCGCTGATCAAGCAGCGCGACGAGATGCTCAAACGCAGGAAATAGGGGACGAGACGGGCTAGTGCGGTGCGCTGATCGCGGCGCCGAGCACTCTCGCCGGATGGTGACGACGGCCTGAGCCGCGCCCGTTCCGTTCAGCCCGCCGTCCTTCGCTGATACGTCTCGATGGCTTCGCGCAGCGCATCGGGCATCGGCACCGGCTTGCGCGTGTCGAGCGACATCACCACGGTGACCATGCGGGCGCGCAGCCGCAACAGTCCGTCGCGGTGGCAAACGATGGCGATCGAGAGCGAGCTACGGCCGACGCGCTCCACTAAAAGCGTAAGATCGATGACTTCGCCCATCATGCTCGGGATCTTGAAGTCGCATTCGATGTGCACGAATGGGAAGCCGAGACGCTCCCCCATCACGAGTTCCGCGTAGTCGTGTTTCAGCTCCGCCTTGTACCAATCCTCGATCACGCCGTTGAACATGTCGAAATAATGCGGGAAATAGACGATGCCGGCGGCGTCGCAGTGCGAAAAGCGAATCGTCACGCTGCGGGTGAAGGCTCCGGCGGGCGGCGTAAAACTCTGCTCAGACATCGCTTCGGGTCCTTGGCCACTGTCCGTGGAGAACGAACGAACCTAGCTAGCCGTCCGGCGGCGCGATAGCGCGAAGCGAGTTTTTCCTTCGAATTTGTCGCTTGCGCAGCGCTGTGCTAGTCGCACGCGCCTGGAGCCAGACATATGCCCGATGCCCTCGAACTTCTCAAAACCCGCCGCTCGTTCAAGGCGGCCGAGCTGACCGGTCCGGCGCCGTCGGCGGCCGAGATCGACACGCTGCTCACCGTCGCCTCGCGGGTGCCGGACCACGGTAAGCTCGTACCGTGGCGCTTCATCGTGTTCGAGGGTGAGGCGCGCCGCGCCGCAGGTGCTGCGATCGTCGCCGCGTTCCATACCAAATACCCTGACGCTAAGCCTGAGCAGGCCGAGGCCGAGCGCGCGCGGCTTGAGCGCGCGCCCCTCGTGATAGCCGTCGTCAGCCGCGCCGCGCCGCATGTCAAAATTCCGGAATGGGAGCAGGTGCTCTCGGCCGGGGCCGCGGCGATGAACCTCGTGCTCGCCGCGCACGCGCTGGGCTATGGCGCCGCATGGATCACCGAATGGTACGCCTATGACCGTGGCGTGCTCGATGCGCTGGGCCTGAAGCCGCATGAGAAGATCGCGGGCTTTGTTCATATCGGCCGTCCGCCGGGGACGCCCGAGGATCGCCCGCGCCCGCCGCTTACCGAGATCGCGACGCGGTATTCCAGTTAGTCGTCCGGTCTGATGCGGCTGGTGAGATGAACCGGGGACGATGCCTGCGTCCGGCGCGGCCGATCAGAAACTCACCCCGATGCGGCGGCCTTTTTGCCAGACGATATTGCATGTCTTCTTTCTGCCGCCGTGGTTGAGCGTGAACCTGCGCGGAATGACGCCGGCCCCGTGCACCTCGATGCAGGCGCCGCCGGCGCTGATGTCGACAATAGTGCAAGCCGTTGCCGGACTTTTCAGATCGGCAAACATGATCCCGGTTTTGGGGATCAGCCCGCTCGGGCGGATACGATGAAACCGTCTGTGCTCCGACATCTATCGCACCGCGACAGGGCACTCCATGACGGGGCCACCATAGCGGCGAAAGGTTAAGGAGGGGAAATACCTACGCGGGCGAACGGCTGTTCGTCGCGCTATTCTAAATTGCCGTTGTTGTTCGATTTGAAAAGTTTTTGCTCTGCGTCAGCCGATCCTTAACCGTCCGGCAGCTTGGGCGCTGCATTGCGTTTCCCCGCGTGCCGCCGCACCATGGAGGCTGCTCTTTGACGACGAGGGGGATACATGCAGGACCTGCCGCAACTGATGCCGACAGCGGCGAAGGCGGAAGCCTTCGGCGGCGTGACCTACCGAATCGAAGGCGAATTGGTGCCGGTTTTGACCGTCGACGTCTCGAGGATGCCGGTCTATTTCGAGCACCATATTCTGTTGTGGAAGCACCCGACGGTGCGCATCGGTCTCAAACCGATGAAGGGCGCGCTCAAGCGCATGATGGCCGGGATGCAGGTCTTCGTCACCGAGGCCAGCGGCCCCGGCATGATCGCATTCAGCCGCGACGGCGCCGGCCACATCGTCCCGATTCACCTTGCCGCCGGCAGCGAACTGCATGTGCGCGAACACCAGTTCCTGGCCGCGACCGGCAATGTCGATTACACGTTCGAACGCGTGCGCGGCGTCGCCAACATGCTGTTCGGCGGCAGCGGTTTTTTCATCGACAAGTTTCACGGCCACCAGGGCGATGGCGTGCTGTGGCTGCACGGCTATGGCAACGTGTTCGAGAAGATCCTGGCGCCGGGCGAGATCATTGATATCGAGCCGGGCGGCTGGCTCTACAAGGATCCGGCGGTGCGCATGGAGACGGTGGTGGACCGTCTCACCAGCGGCTTTTTTGGCGGCATGAATTTCATCGTCAACAGGTTTACCGGCCCGGGCCGGGTGGGCCTGCAATCGATGTACATGCACATGCCGAGCGCGGAATAGTAGACCGGCGCGTCGGGCCAAGCCGTGCGCGAGGCCGCCTCGTTCGCGCCGGCCCGGGCGCCGCGCTTATCTGGCTTGAAGTTGTGCGGCGGATTTCAGCACGATCTCCGGCCGGCCCTGATAAAGTTGCACCGGTCCGCTGATCGTCACGGTCTTGCCTTCGAGCGCCTTCACGCCGGGAAATTTGCCGATATCGTCGACAAAGATGACCGCGGCAAAGCTGTTGTCCGGATAAAGCCCATCCATGTCGATGAAGGTTACGCCGGAGCGGCCGGTCCGTACGGCGCTGACCGAGGCATGGATGACCGCGGTCTGACCGACATGCGCCTTGGCGTCGGCCGGCGTGATGGTTGGCGATGCTGCCGTCTGCGCCAGCGCCGGCGCGAGCGAAAGTGTCAGGCAAAGTGCCGTCAAGAATGATCGCATTGTTCATCTCCCCTCCGCCAGGAAATGCCGATTTCCCAGCCTCGTGTTCTCAAACCCGGACCGCGCCGGATTGCGAACAAAACAGGAACACATAAGCCGAGCGGAGTCAAGCCGAGTTGTAGAAACAAAAATGTTCGCGTGGTTCAGGACATACCGGGCGGGCGCTGGGCGCTGAATTCAGGCGGCTGCGCACCATGCCGCCGCGGGCTAGGCGGCGCGAATGACCCAGCAATGCGCATCGCTTTCGATCCGCGCGATCGCCTCGGCGACGTCACGGGCGTAGCCGACAAACGACCTGCCGAACCAGCCCTGCTTCTGGACGATGAAAGTGCCGCAACACTCGGTCACGTAATATTTGCCGGTGCCGCATGTGAAGGCGCGTTCCGCTGCCACCGGAGCCTCCATGCCCCTAGTAACCGCCCCATTCAAAAAAATAAAATTCCGCGTGGCCGACCGCAATGCCGTAACGCAACACATCGTCGTGACGTCGCGTACCCGCACCGCGGCGTCCAGCGTCGTGGTTACTTGCCGGCAATTTTGCGCAGCGCGGCGTTGATGCGGTCCTGCCAGCCTGGCCCGTCGGCCTGAAAGTAGTCGAGCACATCGCGGTCGATGCGCAGCGACACCGCTTCTTTCACGCCTGGCGGCGTGGTGGGCTTGGCCGGCAGTTCCATTGGCTTTGGCGCAGTCACTGCCTTGAAGGCCCGTTCGGCAGCGGCACGCGGATCGTGGATCGGTCGTCGGTTCATGGAAATCTCTTAGCAGATGTCGGGGTGAGTCGGGAGAGCCCACGCGTTGGTGTGCTCTGCCGGCGCACCGGTCTTTGAGCGGAACGACCAGCGTTCGCGCTTGCTGCATCCATGCAAGTCGGGCAAGGTGGCAACCACTGCGGGATTTTCTGCAGCTTTATCCTTGAGAGGGGCATTATGAAGCTTGCCGGGACTGTATTGTTTGTCGTCATGTGCGCTTTCACCGCAACGAGCGCGGGCGCCGCGACCACCGACGACGTGAAGTGGATCAATCAGTGCGTGGCCGACAACAAGGGCGACGCAGCCGAGTCGGTGGTGCTGAAATATTGCACCTGCATGAACAACAAGATGAGCAATAACGAAACGCAGTCGATCACCCAGTGGGAGAAGAGTCACCCGCAGGAGCGCGCGGCTTGCGACAAGGAAGCCGGCTGGAAATAGCTCGGCAGTTTTTTTGCGGCGCTTAACTGCGGCGCCGCTCATATGTACAATCACATGGCGGACCTGCGGGTTCGCCATGTGCTTTTGTGGCACCGCGCTGACCTTGCGATTTGTCGGCGCGGGGCATTTTCGCATCCAGGGCCTGCCGGCCGAGCCGTTCGAATCGTTATTTGCCATGCCGGACTGGGCGCTCGAGGAGCGCGGCGCGGTGCGCCGCATTGCCGACAAGGCGGGCTATCCGTGCCGTATCAGTCTCACCGACGCTGCTGCCGGTGACGAACTCATTCTGACCAATTACGAGCACCACGCGGTCGACTCGCCTTACCGCATGCGCTTTGCCATCTATGTGCGCAAAGGCGAGCAGACATTCGACGCCGTAGATACCGTGCCCGAGCAGTTGCGCACGCGTACGCTCGCGGTCCGCGGCTTCGATGCCGGAGGCATGATGACCGGTTGGGAATTGATCGACGGCGGCAAGCTTGAAGATGCCATCGGGCGGCTATTCGCCGAGCCGCGCGCCGCCTACCTGCACGTCCACTTCGCCGCACCCGGCTGCTACGCTGCGCGTGTCGATCGGGTATAGGCGCAGAGCTGGCGTTCAGTCTTTCCCGATCGCGTCATCGATCACGCGCAGCAGCGTCAATAGCGCGCTGTTGAGCGGCGTCGCGATGCCGTGACGTTCGCCAGCGGCCACGATGGCGCCGGTGAGCGCTTCGACTTCGAGACGCCGCCCGGCCAGCCGGTCGAAATACATCGAGGTGCCGAGTTCGCCCGAGAACGTGAACAGCGTCGCCATGGCGCGCGCCGGCTCGTCGTCGGCGACAGCGACGCCCTCGGCGCGGGCCACCGCGACCGCCTCGTCGAGGATCTTCAGGCAAAGCTCGTGCACGTCCGGCCGCCGCAATACCGCCTGGCGCTGCAGGGTCAGGGTGGTGATCGGGTTGGCGACGGCGTTGATCAAAAGCTTGCGCCACACCAGCGTCGCGAACTCGCGACTGAGCAAGACACGGAGCGGCGTCCCAGCAAACAGGCTGGCAAAGCCACGGCCGGCTTCATCGTCGGTGACGGCAATGTCCTGCTCGCTGCCTTGTCGCATCCGTACGCGATCGGGAGCGAGCCGCTCGCCGTTGAAATAGACGATCGCCGGCAGCACGGCGGCGCCGTTCGCCAGCGGGGCGACGCGCTCGACATGGCCGATGCCGTTCTGCAGCACCGCGACGCGCGTCGCGGGCGTGCACAGCCGCGACAGCCACGGCGCGGTTGCTGCGGTCTGATGCGTCTTGGTGCACAGCATGACCCAGTCGGCCGGCTCCGCGACCTGAGCGGGATCGGTGAGCGCAGCGAGCGGCAGTTCGGCCGTGCCCGCCGGCGACTCAAGCGTCAATCGCTCGATCGGCTCGCGCGTGCACGCGACCACATGATGGCGGCCGGCGGCAACAAGGCAGCCAGCCACGGCTCCGCCGATGCTGCCGAGGCCGATAACGGCGATGCGCTGACGCGGTTCGGCGTGGGGAGATGCAGACGCGTTTGCAGGGGCGGCGGCCATGTGAGGATCTACGAGATGTGCGGATCTACGAGATGGAACTCGCCCGCATAGTGCCTCGCTGAGGCTTATGCGCCAAGGCGCGCGGTTCCATGCGGCAGATCGGCTCAATCAGTGTGACTGTTTTGTCTCACCTAAGCAGGTAATCGCACTCGCCATGATGGTGCCGCGCATTCGCCCATTTTGGCGGCAACTTGGCGATACCCAACAAACAGGAGGGGTCGTAGCGTGAAACTTCATCTCGTATCCGCAGCTGTGCTGGCTGCGTCACTGGCGTTTCCATTGGCCGCGCACGCGCAGGGCGTGCCGGACGGCGTGTCACATGGTGCTTATGTCGGCGCCCAGGCAGCCGGCCCGGTCGGGGGTCTGGTCGGCGGTGTTGTCGGCGGCGTTATCGGCGGCGTCAACGGCGCGCTTGGAATTCATCCGGCCGCTTATTCGCCTGGCGTCCCGGTGTATCGTCATCACTACCTGCGCAGACACTACCGCCACGTTCGCCGTATTCGCCACACCCATACGGGCTGAATTCGCCGCGATGTTCAGTTATGAGAAACCCGGCCTAACGGCCGGGTTTCTTTTTGTGTAGAGTTCCTTTGGCTGGAACGATCGTTATCGCTCGGCCCCGATACCGGTTCCGGAACCTGCTCCCACGCGCGGGCCGGGTCCGCCACGGTCCACGTCAGGAACCGAAGGTCCGTAGTTGTGGCTATAGCCACCGCGGTAGCCGTAATCCCGGTCGTACCGGCCGTAACCCTGCGCGAAAGAGGCCGTCGTCAGACCCAATGTCGCGCCGAGGATAAGTGCGCCTGCAATAAACTTTTTCATCATACTGCTCCGTGTTTTGGTCTCGGGCGATAATGCGCACCGGGGCATTGCGTTCTCTCACAAGTAATTGCGTGAACCGTTCGGAACAAATAAACATGTCAGCGCGTGGCGCTTGTTTATGTTGCGATTATGCGCTGGCGGGGAAGCTTGTGCTGCGCCGGGCCGAATCAAAAAGGTGCATCGCCGGCGACAGCAGTGCGCTCCATGCGCCGCCGCTCCGGATAATAGTCGTTGGCCGCGTAGTGCTGCGTCGAGCGGTTGTCCCAGAACACGATCGTGCCGGGGGCCCAGCGCAGCCGGAACTGATATTCCGGCACCTGCGCCTGCGCGAACAGCACATCGAGGACGGCGCGGCTTTCGGCGGCTTTGAGCCCTTCGATGCGCACGGTGAATTGCGGATTGACATAGATGCACTTGCGCTTGGTCACCGGATGGGTGCGCACCGGATGCGACGGATTGGGGAACAGGTCTTCCATC
>Ga0265339_10000084_pt1 | contig 80035 bp, 72 predicted proteins | sample 4CB219metaG_FD_202085 | JGI IMG/M metagenome (GOLD analysis project Ga0265339, IMG submission 202085) | Rhizosphere microbial communities from Carex aquatilis grown in University of Washington, Seatle, WA, United States - 4-CB2-19 metaG | ecosystem: Host-associated > Plants > Roots >... | reverse complement strand
CGGTCGCCGAGTACCGCGCAGGTCAGTTCCTTGCCGGGGATGTAGCGTTCGAGCATGACTATGTCGCCGAATGCCCAGTCATCGCGATAAAGCTCCTGGGGCGGGTGCGGATGTGATTCGGTGACGATGAAAACGCCGACGCTCGACCCCTCGGCGATCGGTTTGATGACATAGGGCGGGGGCATCAGATGGCGTTTCGCCGCCTCGGTGCGGTGGACCAGAAGCTCCTCAGCGACCGGGACTTCTGCGGCCCGAAACAGCTTTTTGGCGTAGTCCTTGCGCATGGCGACGGCCGAGGCCATCACGCCCGAATGGCTGTACGGAATGCTGAGAATCTCAAGGAGACCCTGCAGGGTTCCGTCTTCACCGGGGCGGCCGTGCAGGACGTTCAGCGCGACGTCGGGCTTCGCGGCGGTCAGCGTCGCGGCGATATCCGGGGTTACGTCGATCCGGGTGACCCGGTAGCCGCAGCGTTCGAGCGCGTCGGAACACGCCTTTCCCGAGCGCAGCGAAACCTCCCGCTCGGCCGACCAGCCTCCCATCAGAACGGCGACGTGCTTGGCACTGCTCAAGCGTTCACCTCAGCCGCTCCGTCTGATTCGCGTCGTCGCTAATAGAATCGACATTTGGCGAAACGTCGAGTGTTTCTGCGGATTTTTGGTGGCTTTGGTGTCGGCCAGGCGACCGAAGCGGCACGCCCGCAGGGTCCGCGACCATTACTGGACGCCAATCCGCTTGATCTCCCATTGGAGATCGACGCCGGAATTGTCCATCACGCGGCGGCGCACCGTTTCGCCGAGTGATTCGATATCGGCGGCGGTGGCGTTACCAAGATTGATCAGAAAGTTGCAGTGCAGCTCCGAGACCTGGGCGTCACCGACACGCAAGCCGCGACAGCCGGCGGCATCGATGAGCTGCCAGGCTTTCTGACCAGGCGGGTTTTTGAACGTGGAACCGCCGGTGCGGGTCTTGATCGGCTGCGTGGCGCCACGCGACTGGGTGATGCGTTCCATGTCGGCCGCGATGGCGCCCGGATCGCGCTTTTGGCCGGCAAACAAGGCCTGCGTGAAAATGTAATCCTCGGGCGCGCCGCAATGCCGGTAGGCATAGTCCATATCGGCGTTGCGCAAGACGTGAACGCGGCCAGCCCGGTCGACGGCGCGCGCCTCGACCAGCGCATCCTTGGTCTCGCGCCCGTAAGCGCCGCCATTCATGCGCAAGGCGCCACCCACCCCGCCTGGAATACCGCACATGAACGCCAATCCGGCGATGCCGGCCTTCTGCGCCGCCTGCGCGACCCGCAGATCGGGAACGGCGGCCCCGGCGCGGACACTGGCAGCTTCAATCGCGATCTCGTTGAAGCCGCGGCCGAGCCGCACCACCACGCCCGGCACGCCGCCGTCGCGCACGATCAGATTGGAACCTAGGCCGACGACCATGACGGCGATGTCACCGGGCAGATTCGCAAGCAAATAAGCGAGGTCGGCTTCATCCTCCGGCATGAACAGGACTTGTGCCGGACCGCCGACGCGAAACCACGTCAGCCCGGCAAGAGGCTGGTTGCCGAGCAAACGGCCGCGCAGCTCCGGCATCGCCACTTTCAGATCAGGAACGATGTCGGGGAAGCTCATGCACTCCCCTCGCGGTTCATGTCGAGCCACGCCCCCAGCACGCTGCTGCCGGCGTCGCGCAGCACCGGGCCGAGCGTACGCGCCTGATCGCGCAGAGTGCGCGGATCGATGCCGGCCTTGCCAAGCTCGACTGCATGGCCGACGAGCCAGGCTTCGAGCCGCGCCGGTTCGGTCTCAAGATGAAACTGCAGCGCCAGCTGCTCTCTCGCGCGCGCGAACGCCTGCACCGGACAATGTGCCGTCGAAGCGAGCAGCGTGCAGCCGGCCGGCAGCTCGCAATTATCCCCGTGCCAATGCAGCACCGGAGACGTTCCAAGCGATTGCAGAGCCGACGCCCGACCGGCCTCCGTCAAGGTCAGCGGCGCGTAGCCGATTTCCTTGACAGGTCCGGGGGCGACGCGAGCGCCGAGCGCCGCCGCCATCATCTGGGCGCCGAGACAGATGCCGAGCATCGGTTTGTTGCTGGCAAGACGGGCGGCCACTGCGGCGATCTCATGGCCAATGAATGGATAGGTGTTTTGCTCATAAACGCCGATCGGTCCGCCCAACACCACGACCAAATTCGGAGCAATAAGGCCATCGGCAGCGAACGGCTCGATCCCCGCATCATGATAGCGGATGTCATAACCGCGCGCGGATATGAGTGGACCTAAGAGTCCCAGATCCTCGAAGGCAACGTGCCGAACCGCGAGGCAGGTCTTTGTCATAGCGACTCCAATCCTGCCTTCGTCCTTCCTCAGCTTCGCCTCTGCCACACCGTCGGATTCCGTCGACCGTGGAAGCATGAAACAACGGTGATATCCCAATCGGATACGCGATAGATCAAACTGTACGGGAATTTTGCAACTCGCGCGCGGCGATATTGTCGCCAGACAATCTGATATTGAAGCGGATTTTGTTGAACTGCCGCGAGCGTGCGGCTCACGGCTAAAACGAAGACCGGCCCCAGACCAGGTCTTTCTCGATCATACCAGTCGCCCGCTTCAGCAAGCTCTGCTTCGGCCTGCGGTCGAATTACAAGGTCACGGCTCACTTATAACGGGCCAACAAACGTGCTTTGGCATCCTCCCATGTCGATGCCGTGCTCGGATCACGCAGGTGCTCCGCATAACGCCTGTCGAGTTCTTCCTTTTGTTCGGTGGTCAACGGCGGCATCTCGTGCTGGGAGATGCTGTCCCACAAGTCTTCGACGAGTTCGATGCGCTCGTCAGGCGTCAGTTTCATCAATTCCGACCAAAGCTCGGCGCGACCCATGGCAGCCTCTCAAAGCAACTCGCCTAGTTTAATTAGGAGCGTATCCCCGGGCAACAAGTGCCGTTAAGATCCATGTCGCTTGTCCGATCACGCGCGCTGGCCAAGCGCCGCCAAATCGCCGGGCAGCGCATAAGCCCATTGCGTGATCGAGCCGGCGCCAAGGAACACCACGTAGTCGCCGGGCTCCGCCATGCCGGCAACCAGCGCGACGAGCTGCTCGGAGCCGTCGAGCGGAATGACGCGGCGATGGCCGTGGGTGCGCAGACCCTGCACCAGCCCGTCGCGATCCGCGCCGGCGATCGGCGCCTCGCCGGCCGGATAGACATGGGCGACGATCACGGCGTCGGCGTCGTTGAAGCAGGTGCAGAACTGCTCGAACAAAGCGGCGAGCCGCGTGTAGCGATGCGGCTGCACCACAGCGATCACCTGACCCTTGGTCGATTCGCGTGCCGCCCGCAGCACCGCGGCGATCTCCACCGGATGGTGGCCGTAATCGTCGATCACGGTGACGCCGTTCCAGGTGCCGGTGCGGGTGAAGCGGCGGCGCACGCCGCCGAAATCGGCGAGCGCCTTTTTGATGATGTCGTCGGCGATGCCGAACTCGTGCGCGACCGCGATGGCCGCAATTGCATTGAGCGCGTTGTGCCGGCCGGGCATCGGCAGCGCGATCTTGCCGATCTCGTGCACGGTCTGCCCGGCGCGATCGCGAAACAGCACCGTGAACAGCGATGTGCCGCCGGCGTGCGATATGTCGACGAGGCGCACGTCGGCCTGCGGATTTTCGCCGTAGGTGATGGTGCGCCGGTCCTCGATGCGGCCAACCAGATTCTGCACCACCGGATGATCGATGCACATTACCGAGAAGCCGTAGAACGGCACATTCTCGACGAACGTGCGAAACGCGTCCTGCACCGCGTCGAACGTCTTGAAATGATCGAGGTGTTCCGGATCGACATTGGTGACGATGGCGACGTCGGCCGGCAGCTTGAGAAAGGTGCCGTCGGACTCGTCGGCCTCGACCACCATCCATTCGCCGGCGCCGAGCCGCGCGTTAGTGCCGTAGGCATTGATAATGCCGCCGTTGATGACGGTCGGGTCGAAGCCCGCCGCGTCCAGCAGCGCCGCCACCATCGATGTGGTGGTTGTCTTGCCGTGGGTGCCGGCGATGGCGACGCAGCTTTTCAGCCGCATCAGTTCGGCCAGCATCTCGGCACGCCGCACCACCGGCAGGCGCTCGGCGCGCGCCGCGGCGAGTTCCGGATTGTCCCGTCTGATCGCTGACGAGACGACCACGACGCGCGCACCGGTGAGATTTTCGGCGGCGTGCCCGATCGCGATCGTCACGCCCTTGTCGCGCAGCCTTTTGACGTTGGCGCTGTCGGCAACGTCCGAGCCCTGCACCGTATAGCCGAGATTGACCAGCACCTCGGCGATGCCGCTCATGCCGATGCCGCCGATGCCGACGAAATGCACCGGACCGATGTCGCGCGGCAATCTCATGGGTGCTCCCGGAACCCTCTCCTGCCCATCCCCCCGCAAAGGGGCGGCACCGAAAATATCTACTGAATTGCGCCCCGGGACGCCACCTTGAGCACCAGATCGGCGAGGCGGTCCGCGGCATCCAGCCGGCCGACGGATCGCGCCGCCGCGGCCATGGCTTGCAGGCGTGCCGGCGCCGCGGCAAGCGCGGCAATTTCGTCCGCGAGCCGTCGTGGTGTGAAGGTGTTTTGCGCGATGCGGAGCGCGCCGCCGGCCTGTTCGAGCACCCCCGCATTGGCGAACTGGTCCTGGTCGAGCGCGTGCGGCAGCGGCACCAGGATGGCGGGGCGGCCGATGGCGGCGAGTTCCGCCACTGTCGAAGCCCCGGACCTCGAGATCACCAGATGGCTCGCCGCCATCCGCGCCGGCAGATCGGAGAAGAACGGAGCGACTTCGGCGGCGACGCCAAAGCCGGCGTAGGCGTCCCGGACCCGGCCCAAATCCTCCTCGCGCGCCTGCTGCACGATGGCGAGTAGGCCTCGCACACTGGGGTCCAGCAGCCCGATCGCTGCGGGGACGATGTCGGCCATGATCCGGGCGCCCTGACTGCCGCCAAACACCAGGAGCCGCACCGGCTTTGCCTCCGCCGCATAAGGCGTTGCCGCCGCCGCAACGACCGCGGGCCGCACCGGGTTGCCGGTGAGCGTCGCTTTGCCGGCCAAGGCGGGTTCGTTGCGGAAAACGTCGGGAAATGTCGTGGCGATGGCCGACACACGCGGCGCGAGGAACCGATTGGCGCGGCCGATCACGGCGTTGGCGTCGTGAATGAGGCTCGGGACACCGCGCCAGGCTGCCGCCAGCACCGGGGGAATCGTTGGATAGCCGCCGAAGCCGATCACGGCGGCAGGCCGCAGCCGGCCGACCAACGCGAACGCCTGGAACACGCCGATGCCGAGCAAGGCCGCGGTCCTTGAGACAGCGAGCGGGTTTCGCCCGCGCAGCGTCGCGCTGGAGACGATGTGAATCGCATCCTCGGCGAAGGCGCCGCCATAGCGCGCCGCGCGATGATCGGTGGCGAGATGGACTTTGGTGCCACGCCGGTCGAGCGCCGACGCCAGCGCCTCGGCCGGGAACAGATGTCCGCCGGTGCCGCCGGCCGCCAGCAGAACCGGTGCCGTGGCCACCCGGTCGGCCGGCTGGATCACACCCGGCTCCCGGCGATCACGAGTTCACCGGGCAACTGCGCACTCGGCCGTTCGCGGGTGAGCGCAACCAGCATGCCCATGCCGAAAGCCAGCGAGATCAACGACGAGCCGCCATAGGAGATGAACGGCAAGGTCATACCCTTGGCCGGCATGAGATGAAGATTCACCGCCATGTTGATGGTCGACTGCAGGCCGAACAGGATCGCAAGACCCGATGCAGCAAAACGCGTGAATGGATCGTCGTTGCGCATGGCTTTGCCCAGGGCGCGGATGACGATGAAGGCGAACAGCGCGACCAGAATAAGGCAGAGCACGACGCCGAATTCCTCGGCCGCCACCGCGAAGACGAAATCGGTGTGGCCCTCCGGCAGGATGCGCTTGATGGTGCCCTCGCCCGGACCGCGGCCGAACCAGCCGCCGCGGATGAAGGATTCGGTGGCGATATCGACGTTGAACGAACTGGCGGAGCTGGGATCGAGAAAGCCCCTGATGCGCTGCGCCACGTGCGGAACGGTGTAGAACGCGGTCAACAGGCCGACGCCGGCCGTGGCGGCGAGCCCGACGATCCAGACAAAGCGCATTCCCGCCATATAGAGGAGCGCGCCCCACACCAGCGCGATCAGCATGGTCTGGCCGAAGTCGGGCTGAATCACAAGCAACGACACCACGACGATGAGCAGCACCAGCGCCAGAAAATTTGCCGGCATTTCCGGCCGCTTGGCGGATTCGCCGAACAGCCACGCGATCAGGATCACGAAGGCAGGCTTGAGAAATTCCGACGGCTGTATATTGACGCCGAGGATCACCAGCCAGCGCCGCGCGCCCTTGATCTCCGCGCCGAAATAGGGCGTCGCCGCGACCAGGATGAGGCTCACGAAAAACACCACCAGCGAGATCTGGCGTACCTCGCGCGGCGACAGAAAAGACGTGCCGAACAGCACGGCGGCGGCCGGGATGAGAAACAGCACCTGCCGGTCGACGAAATGGAAGGGGTCAAGTCCGATGCGGGCGGCGACCGGCGGACTTGCGGCCAGGCACAGCACAATGCCGCCGAGCATCAGCGCAGCCAGCGCCGCCAGCGTCAGACGATCAACCGTCCACCACCAGTCGTTAAAGGCCGAGCGTCGCGCGCGGGAGCCCATGACCCCTCCCAAGGACTTATCGTCGAGAATCCCCGCCCAGTGGTGACACCGCGATGGTTTAAAGGGGATTAAGAATTTGCCGAACTGATCCCCGGCAGCGCCCGGACCAGGTCGCGGAAGGCGTCGCCGCGGATCTCGAAATTGCGATACTGGTCGAACGACGCGCAGGCCGGCGACAGGAGAACGACCGGTTCCGGCGCCCCGGAGGCTGCTGCATCGCGCACCGCCCCCGCCAATGCCTTGTCGAGCGTACCGTCGATCTCGTGCGCTACGGCTTCGCCAAGCGTCGTGGCAAACTCCTTTGCTGCCTCACCGACCAGATAGGCCTTGCGGACGCGCGGAAAGAAATTGCGCAGCGATTCGATGCCGCCGGTCTTGGGCTTGCCGCCCGCGATCCAGAAAATATCGGAGAAGCAGGCCAGCGCCTGCGCCGCCGAATCGGCATTGGTGGCCTTGGAATCGTTGACCAGAAGAATTTTGCCAAGGCGGCCGACCTGCTCCATGCGGTGAGCAAGGCCGGGAAACGAGCGCAGACCGGCCTGAATGGTTGCCGGATCAAGACCGAGCGCAAGCGCTGCCGCCACAGCGCACGCGGCATTCTGCGCGTTGTGGACGCCGCGCAGGGAACCGATGCCGGACAGATCGGCGATCGCGGCGTTGCTGCCATCCTTGGCACGGATGATGTGCGCGCCCACCGCGTACATCCCATCGGCTAATTCGTGCCGCACCGAAACGCGCACGAGGCGCTTGCCGGACGGCGCGAGCCGTTCCGCAATGGCGCTGCACCATTCGTCATCGACGCCGACGATGGCGGTACCGTCGCGCGGTACGCCGGCGACGAGGCGCTCCTTCACCGAAGCATAGTGCGCCATGGTGCCGTGCCGATCGAGGTGGTCCTCCGACAGATTGATCAGAATGCCGACGGAGGGATCGAGCGAAGGCGCCAGATCGATTTGATAGGACGAACATTCGATCACATGCACGCGCAAAGATTTGACAAGACTTGCAGCGGGCGGCTCGAGCGACAGGATCGCGGTGCCGATATTGCCGCCGATCTGCGCATCCATGCCGGCCGAAGCGACGAGGTGCCCGATCAAGGCCGTCGTGGTCGATTTGCCGTTCGTGCCGGTGATGGCGACAAACGGCGCGCCGGGGGCTTGTCGCGCGCGCTCGCGGCAGAACAGCTCGATGTCGCCGATGATTTCCACGCCGGCCTCGCGCGCGCGCTGCACCACCCAGTGCGGCGCCGGATGCGTGAGCGGTACGCCGGGGGCGAGCAGCAGTGCGGCGATCCGCGACCAATCGATGGCGTGCAAGTCAGCGGTCGGAATGCCGGCGGCGTTGGCCTTGGCGACGCCCTGTGCATTATCGTCAAAACCAACAACCTCGCCGCCGCCGGCCAAGAGCGCACTCGCACTCGCCAGCCCAGAGCCGCCCAGACCGAACACCGCGACCCTTTTGCCCGCGAAGGCCGTGATCGGAATCACGACGGCGCTACCTCAGCTTCAGCGTCGAAAGACCTGCAAGCGCCAGCACCACGGAGACGATCCAGAACCGGATGACGATTTGCGGCTCGGTCCAGCCGAGCTGTTCGAAATGATGATGGATCGGCGCCATCTTGAAGATACGCTTGCCGGTGAGCTTGAACGACGCCACCTGCACGATGACCGATACCGCCTCGAGCACGAACAGCCCGCCGATGACCGCGAGCACCATCTCGTGCTTGGTGGCGACCGCCACCGTGCCGATCATGCCGCCGAGCGCCAGCGAGCCGGTGTCGCCCATGAAAATCGAGGCCGGCGGTGCGTTGAACCAGAGAAAGCCGAGCCCGGCGCCCACCACGGCGCCGCACACGACCGCAAGCTCGCCGGTGCCCGCCACATAGTGAATTTGCAGATAGTCGGCGAAGACGGTGTTGCCGCACAGATACGCGATCATGCCGAAGCTCGCGGCCGCGATCATGACGGGCACGATGGCGAGTCCGTCGAGCCCGTCGGTCAGGTTCACCGCATTGCCGGCGCCGACGATGATGAACATGGCGAAGATGACGAAGAACCAGCCCAGGTTGATCACCAGCTCCTTGAAGAACGGGAACACCAGCGACGTCGCGAAGGTCGGCAATGTCGGCACCTGCGCGAGCTTGACCAGGATGACGCAGGCGGCGCCGGCGATGACCGCCTCGGCCAGCAGGCGGGCGCGGCCGGAAAATCCCTTGTGGGCCTGTTTGGTGACTTTCAGATAGTCGTCATAGAAGCCGACCAGGCCGAAGCCCAGCGTCACCAAAAGCACCACCCAGACATAGCGATTGGCGAGATTGGCCCACAGCAGTGTCGATACCAGCATGCCGGACAGAATCATCAGTCCGCCCATGGTCGGCGTGCCGGCCTTGGCGATGATGTGCGACTGCGGTCCGTCGGGACGAATCGGCTGGCCCTTGCCCTGGAAGATGCGCAGCCTTCCGATGATAGCCGGGCCAAACATAAAGACGAACAGCAGCGCGGTGATGATCGCGCCGCCGGTGCGAAAGGTGATGTAGCGAAAGACGTTGAGGACTGAAAGTTTGTCCGATAGATCGACCAACCAATAAAACATCGTATCAACCCTGCGCGGACGCGCCTTCAAGCGGCTGCGCTTTAATTGTTCTGTCGAGTGTATCCCGGTGCGGATACGCGCGTTGCAGGGCCTTGACGATAGGCGCCATGCGCGAGCCGAGCGAACCCTTGACCATGACGGCATCGCCGGCGCGAATGGCCGGCACAACCTGCGATTCGAGCGCTGTGGAGTCCATTGCATAGCCGCCGCGGCGGCCGGCGGGAAGCGCCTTCCATAAATTCTGCATCAGCGGCCCACAGCAGAACACGAGATCGACCGCGCCGGCGGTGACCTTTTTGGCGAGCGCGCGATGCAGCGAGGGCCCCGCAGTTCCAAGTTCCAGCATGTCGCCAAGCACCGCGATACGCCGCCCCTGCGGCCCGACTTGCGCCTGGCCGAGCAGCGCCAGCGCAGCGGCAACCGAGGCCGGGTTGGCGTTGTAGCTTTCGTCAATGACCAGCGCCGCGCCACCGGGCAGCTCGATTTTGATCGGTGCGCCGCGGCCACTCACCGGTTTCAGTTCCGCGAGCGCCAGGGCCGCGAGCGCGAGATCGGCGCCGGCCAGCACGGCGGTCGCCAGCACCGCGAGCGAATTGCCCACAAGATGACGGCCCGGCGCGCCGATCTTGTAGGTGAGTTCGGTTCCAAGGATGTTCGCCACCGCCGTCGAGCAATGCGGATGCAGCACACATTTGACGAGACGCGCATCGGCCTTCGGATGTTCGCCAAACGACACGATGCGCGTCACACCCGCCTCCTGCGCGCGGCGCTTGAGCTGCGCAAACTGGGCGATGTCGCGGTTGATGACCGCGACGCCGTCGGGATCGAGCCCGAGAAAGATTTCGGCCTTGGCCTCGGCGATCCTGTCGAGCGAACCGAAGAACTCGAGATGTACCGGCGCAATCGTCGTGATCAGCGCCACATGCGGACGCACCAGACGCGACAACGGCTCGATCTCGCCGGAATGGTTCATGCCCATTTCCAGCACCGCGTAGCGCGCGCTTGCCGGGCAGCGGGCGAGCGACAGCGGCACGCCCCAGTGATTGTTGTAGGAGGCGACCGAGGCGTGGGTTTCGCCGTCCTTCGACAGCGCGAGCCGCAGCGCCTCTTTGGTGCCGGTCTTGCCGACCGAGCCGGTGACGCCAATCACCTTGGCGTGCGTGCGGGCGCGTGCGGCTTTGGCGAGATCGCGCAAGCCGGCCAGCACGTCGCGCACGACAAGGAGCGGCGCGTCTTTGGCAAATTGCTCACGCCGCTCGGCTGCAACCACGGCAAGCCCGGCCTGCGCCGTCAGCGCGGGCGCGACAAAGTCATGTCCGTCGCGGCGGTCGGCGATGGCGAAGAACGCTTCGCCGGCCGCAACCGTGCGACTGTCGATCGAAATCCCGGATACCGAGTGCGGCAGCGCGCCTTGCCGTTCAGCGCCCATCGCCGCCGCCATCGCATCGATCGTCCACAGCGGCGGCGCGCTCATGCGGCGAGTTCTCCCAGAGCCGAGGCGACCGCCTCGTGATCGCTGAACTCTATGGTTCGGTCGCCGATGATTTGGCCGGTTTCATGACCTTTGCCCGCGACCAGCAGTATGTCGCCGCGGGAAAGCCCCGCAATTGCCGCCCGGATTGCCTCGCGGCGATCCCCGATCTCGGTAGCGCCCGGCGACGCCGCAAGAATAGCGGCGCGGATGGCGGCGGGGTTCTCGCTGCGCGGATTGTCGTCGGTGACGATCACCGTGTCGGCCTTTTCGGCGGCGACGGCGCCCATCAGCGGCCGCTTGCCGCGGTCGCGGTCGCCGCCGGCGCCGAACACGACAACGAGCTTGCCGGTGACGTAGGGACGCAACGCCTCGATCGCCTTGGCGAGCGCGTCGGGCTTGTGCGCATAGTCGACGAAGATCGGTGCGCCGCGCTTTTCACCGACAAGTTCGAGCCGCCCCTTGGCGCCGCGCAATGCGCCGAGCGTCGCAAACACCGCAGCCGCATCACTGCCCGTCGCTATCGCGAGACCGGCAGCGACCAATGCGTTTTCGATCTGAAACTCGCCGACCAGCGGCAAACGCACCTGAAAGCGCCTGCCGCCATGCTCGACGGTGAACCGCTGCGCAAAACCATCGATCGCCGCTTCGACAAGGCGAATGCCGGTTCCGGCGCGTCCGACCGTCATCACAGTTGCGCCCCGCGTCGTCGCGGCGGCCACCACCGCGTCCGCATGGTCATGATCGACTTGAATAACCGCGGTGCCCGTTGGCTCAAGCAAATTCTGAAACAGCCGCAGCTTGGCGTTGAGGTAGTCCTGAAAGCTCGGATGATAATCGAGATGGTCGCGCGTGATGTTGGTGAAACCCGCGGCGGCGATCCGCAGCCCGTCGAGCCGATGTTGATCGAGGCCGTGCGAGGACGCTTCGATCGCCAGATGAGTGACGCCATCACGGGCGAGCTGATCGATCGAGCGGTGCAATGCCACCGGGTCGGGTGTTGTCAGCGAGCCGTAAATTTCGCCCCGCGGCGAGACCACGCCGACCGTGCCGATGCTGGCGGCCTGATGGCCGAGCGCCGTCCAGATCTGCCGCGTGAAGGCCGCGACCGACGTTTTGCCGCTGGTGCCGGTCACCGCCGCGATAGTGGGTGGCTGGCGCGGATAAAATTTCGCCGCCGCGAGCGCCAGCGTGCGCCGGATGTTGCCGACCTGCACGAACGCGACGCCTGCGGGTAACGGAACTTGCGGCGGCCGGTCGGCGACGATGGCGGACGCGCCGGCCGCAAGCGCGGACGCCACAAAACGCATTCCGTCGGCCTTGCCGCCCGCGATGGCGACGAAAACATCGCCCGCTCGCACCGTGCGGCTGTCAGACGTAATGCCGCCGACGTCGATATCGGCGCTGCCTGCCGCGATTTCCGCATCAGCAGGTAGAATGTCGCGAAGCCTCATGGCTCGCCTTACCTGCTTTCCTTCAGCGAGGCCAGTATCAGCTGATCGGCCGGCGGCAGGTCCATGCGGGGCTCGATGCCAAGCAGCGGCGCAATGCGGGCGACGACCTTGGCGCCGGTCGGAACCGCGTTCCAGCCCGATGTCGTAAAGCCGTGCGTTTCCGGCGTCGCCTTCGGCTCATCGAGCATGATCAGCAGCAGGTAACGCGGATGGTCGGCCGGCAAGATGGCCATGAAATCGGTCAGCACTTTGGTCTTCGAATAACGGCCCCCCACCACCTTGTCGGCGGTGCCGGTTTTGCCGCCGATATAATAGCCCGGCACGTCGGCCTTCCTGGCGGTGCCCTTTTCGACGTTGAGCCGCATCAGATAGCGCATCATCAGGCTGGTTCGCTGCGAGATGACGCGCTTGCCGAGTTCTTTGGCCTCCTCGGGTGTGCGCTTGAGGAAGGTGGGCGGGATAAGGTAGCCGCCGTTCATGATCGCGGCGACGCCCATCACGGCTTGCAGCGGCGCCACCGACAAGCCGTGGCCGAACGCAATGGTGGCGGTGGTCAGATCGCTCCAGCGCCGCGGCAGGATCGGCTCGGCGCTTTCCGGCAATTCGGTGCGCAGCCGGTCGAGCTGGCCCATTTTCTTCAGGAAGGCCTGCTGCGCGCTGGTGCCGAGCGAAAGCGCAATGCGCGCCGCACCGATATTCGACGAATAATAGAAAATCTCCGGCACGGTCAGGAAGCGGTGCTCAGGGTCAAAATCGTGAATCAGAAACCGGCCCATGCGCAGCGGCATGCGCGCGTCGAACGACGAGTTGAGCGTGATCTTGCCGGATTCGAGACCCATCGCGACGGTGAAGGCCTTGAAGGTCGACCCCATCTCGTACACGCCGGTCGTCAGCCGGTTGATGCGCGACGGCTCGAGCGCCTGGCGCGGATCGTTCGGGTCGTAATCCGGCTCCGACACCATGGCGACGATTTCGCCGGTGTTGACGTTGAGCACGACTCCGGCCGCAGCGATCGCATGGAAGTGATCGCGGGCCTGGACGAGTTCGTCACGCAGCGCGTGCTGCACCCGCAGATCGGCGGCCAGCACGACCGGATTCTGCAGACGGTCGGTAGCAAGGCCCGCCATGTGCAGCGCCGCGAGGCCGTGGCTGTCGAGCCACTTCTCCATGCCGGCGATGCCCTGATTGTCGATGTTGACGTGGCCGATCAGGTGCGAAACTTCCGGGCCGTTCGGATAATCGCGCTTGTTCTCTTTGAGAAAGCCGATGCCGGGCAGGCCCTGCCGATAGATTTCCTTTTCCTGCTCCGGCGTGATGTCGCGCTTGAGCCACACGAAGCCGCGCTTGGACGAAAGCCGCGCGCGCAATTCGGTGGGATCGAGATCTGGCAGCGCGGCGGTGAGCAGTTCGACGGCCTCGTCGACATCGATGATGCGACGCGGCTCGGCGTAGAGCGACGGCACCCGCACATCGGTCGCGAGAATCTCACCGTTACGATCCGTGATGTCCGGGCGCGCGGTGGCGACCGCATCGTCGACGATGACGCGCTGCGGCGTGCGGCTCTCGGAGACGATTCCGAACAGCACGAGGCGCAATGCGATGATGCCGTAGACGACGACGAAGCCGATAATGGCCAAGCCCACCCGCGCGCGCGCCTTGGCGCCGCGGTCGACGTTGCGCCCGTACAGCATGACGCGTTTGAAGCGCCGCAGCCAGGGCTCGGCGGGCTCGGCCGGCAACGGATTCGCAATCGGTTCGGCTGTCGCGCTCATTCGCTGCCCGTTCCGGATTGTGCCGGCGCTGCCGCCGGCGGCGCTGTGGACTTATCGGGCGTCTGCGGCGGCGCGGCGCCTTGCACAGCGCTGCCCGTTATTTCGACCGGCACTTCCAGATGCTCGATCATGCCGCCGATCGGATCCTTGCTGCCCGGACGCATGTAATCGGGCGGCTGATCCGGCAAGTGATCGAGAGTGTCGAATTGCGTCGGCGCGATCGGATTCAACTTGAGAAAACGCTTGGCGAGATCCTGGATGCGGGCAGGATCGTCAAGCTCTCCCCAGCGCGCCCGCAGCTCCGCGATCTTGTCGCGCTCATGCCGCACCTGATCGCGCAGCTTGGCGAGGTGTTCGGCCTGAACCGTCGCTTCGTATTTGATGCGATAGACGTAGGCCGCAGCGAGAACGAGCGCGCCGATCACCATCAGATTGAGGATGCGCAAAATCACGGGCGCCCCCGAACCACGGCGGCGAGCGACGGCAGGCGCGGCAGGAGAGAGTCGATTTCGGCGGCTCGCGCGGCCGCGCCGGTGCGCTCGGCAGCACGCAGCTTGGCCGAACGGGCGCGGGCATTGGCGGCGATTTCGGCTTCGTCCGGCGTCTGCGGCCGGCGCGTCAGCACGCTAAACGTCGGCGCCGGCGCCGGCGTCAGCGGCCGGTGGCGGGACGCCGCGGGTGCGCGGCTCCGCTCGGTCAGAAAAGTTTTGACGATGCGGTCCTCAAGCGAATGAAACGCGATCACCACCAGCCGTCCTGACGGTTTCAGGATCCGCTCGGCGGCGGCGAGGCCATTGGCGATTTCGCCAAGCTCGTCATTGACGAAAATGCGCAGCGCCTGGAACGTGCGGGTCGCCGGATGAATCGCGCCCGGCCGCGCCGGAGTGACGCGCGCCACGATCTCGGCCAGCGTTTGCGTCGTAACGATCACCCGCTCCTGCCGCACCTTGGCGATGGCGCGGGCAATGGCGCGGGAATGGCGCTCTTCGCCGAGCGTGAAGATGATGGCGGCGAGATCGCGCTCGCTGGCGTGCGCGACGACATCGGCCGCGGTCGGACCGTCGCCGCCCATGCGCATGTCGAGCGGTCCATCGTGGCTGAACGAGAAGCCGCGCTCGGCCTCGTCAAGCTGCATGGACGAGACGCCGAGGTCGAACACGATGCCGTCAACCGCGGCGGCGCCGCCGTGCGGCAGGATGGATTCCAAATTACTGAAGCGATCTTCGACCAGTTCGAGCCGGCCCCCCGCCTGTTCGACGAGATCGGCGCCGCGCGCAATGGCGCTCTGATCGCGGTCGACGCCGATCACTCGCGCGCCCGGGGTGGCAAGAATTGCGCGAGAAAATCCGCCGGCGCCGAACGTGGCATCGACATAGAGGCCGCCGTCGCGGACGTTGAGCCATTCAATGGCGCGATGGACGAGCACGGGAACGTGACGAGCCAGTCCGCCAGCGACAGCAGAGCTGCCGCTGCCCGTCATCATTCCCGTGCTCCGAGCGGTTTTGGTGGTGCTTCCGCCGCCATTATCCGGGCGCCCAGCTCCTGCTTGAAGGCACGGACCTTCTCGGTGGCCTCCGCGAGTTCCGTGCGAAAGCGGCCAGGCTCCCAGATTCGAAATTTGTGACCGAGACCGACGAACGTGACCGTGTCGGTGATTCCCGCATGCCTCTTGAGCGTGTCGGTCAGGACAATGCGGCCTTCGCCGTCGATCTTCAGCGTCTCGCTGGTCCCATAGAGCGCCAAGGCATATTGCTCGCGCTGATCCGAATAGGGCTGAAAACCTGCAATGAGCGCCTCGATCTCGTTCAGCAAGGCGTTGCCGCCGGCGTCGAGCGCCGGCCGGTCGAGCGCCGGATAGCAATACAGACCGTCGAAACCGTCGCGCGCCAGCACGGCGCGGAATGAAGCCGGAACCGAGACTCGCCCCTTGGCGTCCAGGCGGAGCACGTAATGGGACACAAACCGGTCCATTTCGCTCCTCTTCAAGCGGCGCATCGGCCCCAAGCAGGTGCCGCCCTCGGCCCGGGACCGGAGCACTTGCCAGCGTTGGGATAACGTGGGCTATCATGGGATTATATGGAACGTCAACGCGCGGCGGCGGCGAATGTGCAGCTTTCCTCGATTTTGATTAGCGAGCGTCAAGCTTAAGGAATGGTTGAAAAGCAGATGCCCGGACGAGGAACTCTTCAGGCGCGGTCCTCAGCGTTGAAGCGGCGCCGCGATGAACGCGCGCGCAGCAGAACGCGAGTGGCGCTGAGCCGAGGGCCACAGCCGACATCTGCCTGTCGCGCCCCCGACCTTCGTTGCATCCCGGCAACGCGTGTTGCCTTTTTCCACAGGCAAGGGTGCCAAGCTTTTGAATGGGCTTGTGCGCGATCCTCGGTAACCTAAAGTCACAGCATGGTGCGTGGTGCGTTTCTGCCGGATTCCTGCGTCGTAGCTGGCGTCGTGCCTTCGCCGAATTTTGGCGAGCGCAAGGACGGCCGTCGGCCCGATATGATTGTGCTGCACTACACCGGCATGCAGGACGCAGATGCCGCGCTCATGCTGTTGACCAGCCGCGGCAGCGAAGTCTCGTCGCATTATTTCATCTTTGAAGACGGCCGCATCGTACAGCTGGTCGAGGAAAACCACCGCGCCTGGCATGCGGGAACGGCGTTTTGGGCCGGTGAAACCGATATTAATTCCTGCTCGATCGGCATCGAAATCGTCAATCCTGGCCACGCCTACGGCTATCCGGAGTTTCCGACCCGTCAGATCGCGGCCGTGACGGCTTTGTGCCGCAGCATCTTTACCCGTCACACGATCCCGCCGATGCGGGTGCTGGCGCATTCGGATGTCGCGCCGTCGCGCAAGCAGGATCCGGGCGAAAAATTTCCGTGGCGCGTCTTGCACGATTCGGGCGTCGGCCATTGGGTGAGCCCGGCTCCGATTACCGAGAGTTCGGTGCTTTCGCTCGGCGATCGCGGCGACGCTGTCATGTCGTTGCAGCAATCGCTCGGCGAATTCGGCTACGGAATTCCGACCAACGGCATGTTCGACTCGACGACGCACGATGTCGTCGTCGCCTTCCAGCGCCATTTCCGGCCCCAGCGCGTCGATGGTGTCGCCGATCTGTCGACGCTCAAGACGCTGGCCGAGGTGCTCGCCCACCGCAATCGGCCGCGCAACATGGCGGCGCGGGTGCGCGCCTTCGAGCGGGTCGTTGCCGCCCCCGCCCCTTGACGGCGGCGGCGGGCGTCCCCATCCCTGTTTCCGTCAGTCGGCCGGACGGCCGCTCCGGCACTCACCGAAAGGTGGCCGGGGAGGAAAGTCCGGGCTCCATGGACAAACGGTGCCGGATAACGTCCGGCGGGTGCGAGCCCAGGGACAGTGCCACAGAGAACAGACCGCCGCGGCGCGTTGCGTATTAAGCCGCGGTAAGGGTGAAACGGTGCGGTAAGAGCGCACCGCGCCAGCGGCAACGCCGGCGGCACGGCAAACCCCACCGGGAGCAAGACCGAATAGGGACGGTGCGAAGGTTTTTGCGTCAAAAGCGCGAGAGTACTTCGGGGTCCTGTCTAGACCCTGCCGTCCGGGTAGGTCGCTGGAGGCGCCGGGCAACCGGCGTCCAAGAGGAATGGCCGTCACGCCTGCGGGTTAGCGCCCGCAAGCCATCCAAAACCCGGCTTATAGGCGGACTGACGCTTAACTTGAGGGCGCTCGGCGGAATCCCGCCGGGCGCCCGCCAGGTTTTTGGCCGGTCAGTATGCTTCGCCTGGTTGGCATGCAGCTTGAATAATTCATCAGATGACAAGCCAGCACGGACAAAGCGCCCGCGTCAGGATTGGCGTAGTATTTTCCTATGAAGCGCGCAAATTACGAACATTTATTTCAAAAATACAGGCACAATTGCCATCTGAGGTAAAAAATTCTATCTGACTAGAGGTGCCAGGATCAACCGCATGAGCAGACTGCCCACCGATCTGCGCTCGCCCCGGATGGGGGCATTAGCACGACTGCCTGTTTTTTACGCACTTGCGGGCAAGCGTGCTCTCGTGGCGGGCGGGACTCCGGCGGCTGCCTGGAAAGCCGAATTGCTGTCCGCGGCCGGCGCGCAGGTCGATGTTTTCGCGGTCGCCCCGAGCGACGAGATGCTGGCCCTATCGGCCGGCCCCCCTTACAGCCCGGTCGCACTGCATCGCAGTTCCTGGAAGATCGAGGATTTTGCCAACGCCGCCATCGCGGTCGCCGACTGCGCGGACGAAATCGAGGCTGCACAATTTGCCGCCGCCGCGCGCACCGCAGGCGTGCCGGTCAATGTCATCGATCGTCCGGCCTTCTGCGATTTCTCCTTCGGCGCCATCGTCAACCGCTCGCCGCTCGTCATCGGCATCTCGACTGACGGAGCCGCGCCGGTGTTCGGCCAAGTTATACGCGCCAAGATCGAGGCTCTGATCCCCAAAGGTTTTGCGCGCTGGGCGGAGGCCGCCCGCAACTGGCGGCCGCGCGTGCAAGCGCTCGGCCTGCCGTTTCGGGGCCGGCGCAATTTCTGGGAACGCTTCACGGCGCGCGCGGTCGCGGCGCCCGATGCGCCGCCGGCCGAGGCCGATCTCGCCGCGCTGCTTGAGCCTGCTGCCGATCCGCACGCAGGTTCGGTGGTGCTGGTTGGCGCCGGCCCGGGCGATCCGGAACTGCTGACACTGCGCGCAGTGCGGGCGCTGCAATCCGCCGACGTCATTCTGTTCGACGATCTGGTGTCGCGCGACGTGCTCGATTTCGCGCGCCGCGAGGCGAAGAAAATGCTGGTCGGCAAAACCGGCCATGCGCCGTCGTGCAAACAGGACGACATCAACGCGCTGATGATATCGCTCGCCAAGGCCGGCCGCCGCGTGGTGCGGCTCAAGGGCGGCGATCCGATGATCTTCGGTCGCGCCGACGAGGAAATCGCCGCCTGCCGCGCGGCGGGTCTCTCGATCGACGTCGTCCCCGGCATCACCACCGCACAGGGCGCCGCAAGCCGGCTTCTGGTGTCGCTGACACGCCGCGCCGAAGCGCGCCGCGTCCAATACATCACCGGTCACGGGCGCGACGGCAGGCTGCCGGCCGATACCGATTGGGCGAGCGTCGCCGATCCGGCGGTCACCACCGTCGTCTACATGCCGGTCAAAACGCTGCCCGAACTTGTTGCGCGCGCCGCGGAAGCGGGTCTCGATCCGCAAACGCCCGCGGTCGCCGTCGAACGCGCGACGCGCTCCGACGAGCGGATCGTCGCCGCAACGATCGCCGAGTTGCCGGCGCGGCTCGCCGCCGAGCCGCCATCGGGTCCCGTCGTCGTCATCATCGGACGCGTGCTGACGGAATACGTTGAAAGCACGGCGACGAAGGCGTTCACTGCCGGCCCCGATGATCGAGGCGGCAATGAGCGAAACCGGCTGGTCGCTGCATCCACAGCTCGCCGCTGACACCGTCGCGGTCTGCGATCTCGCGCTGTCGCGGCTGCTCGCCATGAATGACGCCGACTTTCCATGGCTCATCCTGGTGCCGCGGCGTGCCGGGGCAAGCGACATGATCGACCTTGGCGGCGAGCAAGTGCTGCTGATGAACGAAATCGCGGCTGTCTCGCGCGCGCTCAAGGACGAGACGCGCTGCGACAAGCTCAATGTCGCGGCGATCGGCAACGTGGTGCCGCAGCTCCACATTCACATCGTCGCACGCCGTGTCGGCGATCCGCTGTGGCCGAAGCCGGTATGGGGCGCGACCGCGGGACGGCGCTGCGAACCGGCGGCGCTGGCGGCGTTTGCTGCTGCGATCCGCAGCCGAGTCCAAGCGGCCCAGACGCTGTGATACGGTCGGCGTCCCCAAGAAGGACGCCCAAGAAAATGCTCGACCAAGCCGACGACCTGCGCCGCAAGGCCGCCTCGCGCAGCGGCCCCTGCCTCGATTTCCAGGAACATCTCGCTGCACTCGATGCCCTGGGCCTCGTGCAGCGGATCGACACGCCCGTCAACAAGGATACCGAGCTGCACCCGCTGGTGCGCTGGCAGTTTGTCGGCGGCGTGCCGGAAGATAAACGCCGCGCGTTCGTCTTCACCAACGTCACCGATGCCAAGGGGCGCAAATACGACATCCCGGTCGTTGTCGGCGCGCTGGCAGCCTCGCCGGATATCTACGCGGCCGGCATGGGCTGCAAGGTCGAGGACATCGGCGAAGCGTGGATGAACGCGATCGCTAATCCGATCGCGCCGGTGGTGGTCGACGCGGCGCCGTGCCAGGAAGTCGTCATTACGGGCGACGATCTGAAAGCGCCGGGCGGCCTCGCCGCTTTGCCGGTGCCGGTATCGACGCCCGGCTTCGACTCGGCGCCCTATCTCACCGCGACGCTGTGCGTCACCCGCGATCCGGACAGCGGCGTGCAGAACATGGGCACCTACCGCGCCGCGCTCAAAGCCGCCGATCGGCTCGCGGTGCGGATGGTGGCGCGGGAAGCAACCGGCGCCGGCGGCTTTCTGCACTGGCTCAAATACCGCGAGCGCAAAGCGCCGATGCCGATCGCCATCGTGATCGGCGCGGCCCCCGTGGTGGTGTTCACGGGCCCGCAGAAGCTCGCCATCGACCTCGACGAACTCGGCGTCGCCGGCGGGCTCGCCGGCGAGCCGATCCGCACGGTGAAATGCAAGACTGTCGATCTGGTGGTGCCGGCCGACGCCGAAATCGTCATCGAGGGCGTGATCGATCCGCAGGTGCTCGAACCCGAGGCGCCGTTCGGCGAGAGCAACGGCTACGTGGCGCTCGAAGCCTACAACATGCCGATGCGGGTCACCGCGATCACGCGCAAGAAGCAACCGGTGTTCTGCTCGATCATCAGCCAGGTCACGCCGAGCGAATCCAGCGTCATCAAGAAAGTCGCGTACGAACCCCTGTTCCTCGCGCACCTGCGCGACGGATTGTCGATCAAGGGCGTGCGCCGTGTCGCCATGCACGAGCGGCTCACCAATTTGCGGCCCGTGCTGTTCCTGCAGATCGCCTACGGCACGCCGCGCACCGAAGTCTGGCGCGCGCTCCACGGCGCTTCGTCGCTGATGTCGAATTGCGGCAAGATCGTCGTCGCGGTGAGCGACGACATCGATCCGGCGAGCGTCGATGCGGTACTGTGGTCGCTCGCCTATCGCTCCAATCCGCGCGAGGACGTGCAGCTTGTGCCGTATCGGGGCGGCGTGCAGGGCGCGCAATACGGGCCGGACCAGTCCGATTCCAGCATGCTGATCGACGCCACGCGCAAGCGGCCGATGCCGCCGCTCGCTTTGCCGACGCGCGAGCATATGGAGCACGCGCGCGCGCTGTGGGAGCGGCTCGGCCTGCATCCGCTGACCGTGACCGCGCCCTGGCACGGCTATCAGCTCGGCGACTGGATCGAGCGCTGGGAGACGTTCGCGAAGCGCGCCACGGCCGGCGATTGGGAGATCACCGGCCAGGAGACGCTCGCCCGCCAGCGCGGCGACATGATGCCGGAAGAGTCGGTACGCAAGGGGGAGGAATAGCCGTCATTCCGGGGCCGGCCGCAGGCCGGAGCCCGGAATCTATACCCCCCGCACCGCAGAATTTGGCACGGCATTTCAAAATCCACGCGATGGGTGGTTATGGATTCCGGGCTCGCGGGCTTCGCCCGCGCCCCGGAATGACAGTCCAGGAATAGGTTGCAGAACCGCACCCCGGCCGCCTATCTAAGCCCCGCATGGACACCGCAGCCGCAACCAACGCCCACTTGCCGGAACCGCATACCGGCCTGATCGACGCGCGCCTGATCAAGATCGAGGACGTGGCGCGCGACACCAAGCTCTACACGTTCGCGCGGCGCGACGGCGCCAAGCTGCCGCCCTACAAGCCCGGCGCTCATATCGACCTGCATTTGCCTAACGGACTGCTCCGGCAATTCTCGCTGGTGCGTCCGGCGGACGGCAATCCCGACAGCTACGCGGTCGGCGTCAAGCGCGACGAGAACAGCCGCGGCGGCTCGCGCTACATCATCGACCAAATGAAAGTCGGCGACGAACTCAAGATCAGCGCGCCGCGCAACAATTTCCCATTGGTCGAGGACGCCGAGCATGTCGTGCTGTTTGCCGGCGGCATCGGCATCACGCCGATCTGGTGCATGGCGCAGCAGCTCGCGGCGCTCGGCCGCTCGTGGAAGCTCTACTATGCGTGCCGGTCGCGCGCCGACATGGCGTTTCTCGACACGCTGGAAAAGCTCGAACCGAATCTGCGTCACCTGCATTTCGATGACGAGGGAGGCGGCGTGCTCGACCTCGCCAAGGCCGTCGCAGAGATTCCCGCGAGCGCGCACCTTTATTGCTGCGGCCCCAATCCGATGCTCAAGGCGTTCGAGGCCGCAGCCGCAAGCCGGCCGCGCAATCTCGTCCATGTCGAATATTTCACCCCGAAGGAAGAGGCGGCGGGGCAGGAAGACAAGCTCGGCGGTTTCTGGGTCGAGCTCGCCCGCTCCGGCGAGGAGTATTTCATCCCCGAGGGCCAGAAGGTCCTCGAAGTGCTGTTCCAGGCCGGCGTCGATGTCGATTATTCGTGCGAGCTCGGCATCTGCGGCGCCTGCGAGACCAAGGTCATCTCCGGCATCCCGATCCACCACGACTCGGTGCTGAGCGAAGAAGAGCAGGCCTCAAACGAGAAGGTGATGATCTGCTGCTGCGGCTGCGCCACCGAGCGGCTGGTGCTGGATATGTAATTGTTGTTCGCGTGCATAGGACGCTACGCGCCGATCACGCCTCCTGGGGAACGTAGTGCAGCACCAATAGGTCGGAGCGCGCACACGGCACGATCGCGTAAGCCCGACCTTGATCGTCGGCAAATTCCACCAGCGCGGTTCGCTCGTCGAGCGATTCGACCACCGTACCTACCTGGCCGCGCGCAAGCCCTTCCACCGGCGCGTCAGCAAGCAATGCGACAACGTCGAGAACGGCGGCTGACCCTCGTCTAGCTGATTGATCAGTCATCACATGACCCAGCAGGTAACGAACCGCGGCAATTCCTCGCCGATCCGCACGATCCATACGGTTCTTATCACAGCGCTTCTGCCGTGTCGCGATACCAGAACGTCGACCCGCCATCGATTGCCAAACCGGTCCCCGTCGAGTTGAACGGCGTCGGCTGTCCTGACAGCGGCCAGCAATGTCAGACGCAGCCACGCACTGTCGGCCCGACTGACTCCGATCAATTCTCGAAATAGTCGAGCCTTGTGGCGGCCTCGCGGGTGCTCCGAATTGAGGCAATATTCCTCAATCTTACGGATATCGACGATCGCCTGTTCGCTGTTGGGCAGAACCGCCATATCGGCATCCGCAAGACCATCGAAATGGGCCGTGACGGCGCTATTTAGCCGGACTATAGAAGCTCGTAAGATGTGTCATGCCAAGACTGGCTGATAGCATACTACGAGATTCGGAACTGACATGGATACGGCAGTCAAAACTCGCCCCGCGAAAAAGACGGCAACCAAAGAGCGCCAGGATCTCCGCGCCTGGATCGCGCAATTGCGCGCCAACGGCGAATTGCAGGACATCACCGGCGCCGAGCGCGAGAAGGAGATCGGCGGCATCGTCGACATCTACCAGCGCCGCATCGGCAACAAGGCGGTGCTGTTCGACGACGTGCCGGGGTTTCCACGCGGCCGGCGCATCCTCGCCAACATCCTCACGTCGGTCCGGCGCATCAACATCACGCTCGGGCTCGATCCCGACGCCAGCGCCGTCGAACTGGTGCACTACTGGCGCCGCTACATGAAGGAAGCGCGCGCCATCGCGCCTGCCACGGTGAAGACCGGGCCGCTCCTTGAGAACGTCCATACCGGCAGCGACATCGACATTTTCAAGATCCCGGTGCCGCGCTGGCACGAGCACGACGGCGGCTATTACATCGGCACCGGCGACATGGTGATCATGCGCGATCCGGATTCCGGCTGGATCAATTACGGCGCCTACCGGGTACAGGCGCATGAGCCGAACGTCGCGACCGTGATGTTCTCCAAGGGCAAGCATGGCGACATCATCAAGCGCCGCTATCACGAGCGCGGCGCGCCCTGTCCGATCGCGGTGGTGTGCGGCATGCATCCGGCCCAGTTCATGATTGCCGGCCTGGAAATTCCCTACGGCAAGAACGAATACGACGTGGCGGGCGGCCTGATCGGCGAGCCGATCGAAGTGATCGCTGGGCCGCGCACCGGGCTGCCGATTCCGGCGCATGCCGAGATCGCCTTCGAGGGCTTCATTCATCCGAACGACCTGCGCGACGAAGGCCCGCTCGGCGAGTGGACCGGCTATTACGCCGGCGGCCTGAAGAAGGAGCCGGTGATCCGCATCGAAACCTTCATGCACCGCGACGATCCGATCCTGCTCGGCGCCATTCCGGGCATCCCGCCCGACGACGATTCGTTTTATCGCGGCACCTACCGGGCCGGCGCGGTGTGGAATCAGCTCGAAGCCGCGGGCGTGCCCGAGGTGAAGGGCGTGTGGGCGCACGCAGCCGGCGGCAGCCGGCTGTGGCTCACCGTCGCGATCAAGCAGCAATACGCCGGCCACGCCAAACAGGCCGGGCTGATCGCCTCGCAGTGCCATGCCGGCGCCTACGCCAACCGCTTCGTCATCGTAGTCGATGACGACATCGATCCGGCCGACATGGACAAGGTGATCTGGGCGATGTGTACCCGGTTCGATCCGCGCGAGGGCATGGAGACGTTGCGCGGTTGCTGGTCGACCGCGCTCGACCCGATGGCCTACGCGAGCGACGATCCGCGCAACGCCCGCGTCGTCATCGACGCCTGCAAGCCGTTCAAACGCCGTGACACCTTCCCGGTCGTGGTTCGCTCCAGCAAGGACGTCGACGATCTCGTGCGCAAGAAATTTTCGAACGTGCTGCCGAAGTGATGCAAAACGCCATGACTGAAAAATTCGACATCACGCTCACCATCAACGGCCAGGATTACCCGATCCGGGTCGAGGCGCGCAAAACGCTGGTCGATGCCATCCGCGAGGATTGCGGCCAGACCGGCACCCATATCGGCTGCGAGCACGGCGTCTGCGGCACCTGCACGGTCATCGTCAACGACGAGGCGGTGCGCTCCTGCCTGATGTTCGCGGTGCAGGCGCAGGGGAAGAAAATTCGCACCGTCGAGGGGCTCGCCGACGGCGACAAGCTCTCCGTGCTGCAACAGGCCTTCATCGACAATCACGGCCTGCAATGCGGCTATTGCACGCCAGGCTTCCTGATGCTCGCGACCAATGCGCTGGAGAAGAACCCGCACATCGACGACGAGGAACTGATCGACGTGCTGGCCTCGAATCTCTGCCGCTGCACCGGCTATCAGAACATCATCAAGGCGGTGAAGGCGGCGCGAGACAAGCTGCGCGCGCTGACCCCAGCCTGAGCATGGCCCTTCTCCTCGCGCCCCAGCCCGGCACCGGCGACGTGTGGCGGCGCGCCTTTGCGGCGGCGATGCCCGAACTGGAAGTCCGCGTCTGGCCGGACGTTGGCGACCCGGCCGCGATCGACATCGCGGCGGTCGGCGCGATGCCGACCGGCGCACTGGCCAAATTTCCCAACCTGCGTCTCATTCTGTCCTTGACCGCGGGCGTCGATACGCTGCTGAGCGATCCTGCCCTGCCGGACGTGCCGATCGCCCGCACCGCCGATCCCGACGGCGACGCAATGATGAACGAAACCGCGCTGCTCCACGTGCTGCGGCATCATCGCTACATGCCGGACTATCTGCAGGCGCAGCAGCGCTGCGAATGGATCAGACGCCCGATCAAGGCGGCGCGCGAGCGGCCGGTCGGCGTCATGGGGCTGGGTTCGGTCGGGCTTGCGATCGCCAAGACGCTCGTTGCAATAGGCTTTCCCGTCGCGGGCTGGGTGCGGCAGCCGCGTGCGGCCGACGGCGTCGAAATCTTCAGCGGCGGCGAACAGCTCGATGCGTTCCTGGCGCGCAGCGAAATTCTGCTGAATCTTCTGCCGCTGACGCCGCAAACCCACGGCATCGTCAATGCCGCGTTGCTCAACGCTCTGCCGAAGGGCGCAGCCTTCATCAATCTCGGCCGCGGCGATCACGTCGTCGAAGCCGATTTGATCGCGGCGCTTGATTCCGGTCATCTCGCCGCGGCAACGCTTGACGTCTATCCGGTCGAGCCGCTGCCCAAAGACAGCCCGCTGTGGCGACATCCGAAGATCACGGTGATGCCGCACGTCGCGCGCCGGCTTGTTCCTGAGGAAGTCGCAGCGCGCATCTGCGCTGTCATCCGGGAGTTTCGCGCCGGCCGCCCGCTCGCCCAGGCGGTGGACCGCAAGCGCGGGTACTGACCGGGAATATTTTTCTTACAGCTTCAACGCCGCGAGCGCCGCCTTCGCGACTTCGACATCTTGCTCAATCTTCGCTCCGCCGGCGGAGATCGCGCCGATCACCTGGCCGTCGAGCGTGATCGGGAAGCCGCCCGGCACGTTGGTGAAGTCGCCCATGCGCACCGCCATGGACAGCGCGTTCTCCTCCGGCGCGTAACCGGTCGGCTGCCGTTGCGACGCCGCGGTGATGGCTTTGCGCTTGGTGGTGATGATCGAGAAATGCCGCGCGCCGTCCATCATCAGGAACGCGATCAGCCGGCAACTCGCGTCGACCACGGCCAGCGAGACCTTGCAGTTCAGCGCATTCGCCTTGGCGACGCCGGCCTGCAACATCTTCAGGCTCGCGTCCTCGGTGAGCCGATGGGTGGCGACGAAATCCGGCATGGGGGGAATCCCTCGGTGGCGAGCATGACCGACTTCACACAAAATCGGTAATGCTGTTATACCGCAACTCCGACCCGTTACCCTGAGGTGCGAGCATAGCGAGCCTCGAAGGGCGACGGCCCGAACGCCCGGGCCGCATCCTTCGAGGGCCGCTTCGCGGCCACCTCAGGATGACGGGTTCAACATTGTCCGTTCTTAGGATTGAGGCGCTGATGAGCGTTGTGAAATGGGACCGCGAAGCCGACGTGGTGGTGATCGGAACGGGCGCGACCGGATTTCCGGCCGCCATCGTGGCGCGCGAGGCCGGCGCGTCGGTAATCATGATCGAGGCCGAAAATCACGTCGGCGGCCATGCCATCACCTCGGGCGGCAATCTGCCGCTCGGCGGCGGCACCTCCTACCAGAAGAAACACGGCATCGCGGATTCCCCCGACCTGTTCTTCAACGATCTCACCGACTGGAGCGTGGTCGAGCCGAACGGCTTTCCGCCCTACCGCTATAACGACCGCGAGATCATCCGCGCGTTTGCCGACAACAGCGTGCCGACCTTCGAATTCCTGCTGGCGCACGGCGTGAAAGTCATCGACCGCAAGCCGAACAGTGTCGGCCACGAAATCGGCGCATCGGCGCTGCGCACCATGCAGATCTCGGTCGAGGACTGGCCGATGGTCCATACCGGCGGACCGGCCGCGCCCGATGACGACGAAATCCGCGCCGGCGCCGGCTTGATCCGGCCGCTGGAGATCGCCGCACGCAAAGCGGGCGTCGAGATTCTGCTCGAACACCGCATGACCGCGATCCACCGCGAGACGCCGAAATCCGGCCGCGTCACAGGCATTGCCGTGGACCACAAGGGCGCGACGCGCAATTTTCGCGCCCGCAAGGCCGTCATCGTCGCCACCGGCGGCTCGACCGGCAACGTCAATTTCCGCCGCATGTTCGATCCAAGGCTCACCGAGGAATATTGCGGGCTCGCCGGCATGCCGTGGTCCGACCAGGATGCGAGCGGCGAACTTGCCGCCATGGATATCGGCGCGGCGCTGTGGGGCGGGTTCAACTACACGGGCGAATTCGGCTCCGGCATCACCAAGCCGGGCGCCATCGGCTGCCAGTACGGCTATGTGAATGTCCGCTGGTATCCGAACAGCGACGTGTTCGACAAGGCGCGCGCCGTCGGCCTTGCGGTCAAGGACTGGCAGGACGCGATCCTGGTCAACATGCTGGGCAAACGCTTTTACGACGAGACCGGCGGCCATTTCACCTATTCGAGCTACAAGACGATCGATCCCTACGAGCCGGGCAGCTACCTCAACGCCAAAAACCGCAACTACAATCCAAGCAATTTCATCAACGCAGCCTTGGCCGGCATCGGCGACGGTCATAACGGCGGCGGCCCGATCTGGGCGATCTTTGACGCGGACGCCTGCGCGCGCGAAAAATGGCAGCCGAAGCCGCCGCATGTCGACACCGCCGCCGGATTCTTTTTCAGCGCGGACACGCTTGAGGAACTGGCGAAGAAGATCGTGATGAAATATCAGCGCGTGCCGATGCCGCCGCAAAATCTTCACGCCACGGTCGAGCGCTACAATTCCTTCGTCGACGCCGGCAAGGACGCCGATTTCGGCAAGCCCACACCACGCTACAAGATCGCCAAGCCGCCGTTCTATGCGGCCTGGGCCACGCCGGTGATCCACGACACCCGCGCTGGCCTGCGCATCAACGCGCGCTGCCAGGTGATCGACATGAAGGGCGAGGTCATTCCCGGGCTTTATTGCGGCGGCGAATCGGCGGGCGGCTTTTCCATGCACGGCCTGCCGCGCGCCGCCTGCCAGGGGTTTATTGCCGGTAGGAATGCAGTAACGCAGAACGAGGCAAGTGAGATTTAGACGCCGACATTAGCCCAAGACCTTATGAGGAGAGGGAGCGGCTCACGCCTCGCTAGTGCCGATCAAAATTCAGCGCGGGCACATTTTCGTCCGCAGAAATTGTGCTATTTTTGCGCGAACTCGGGTTTGCTTCCCACGACTGGTTGGGCACCCAATGTCGGCCTTGGCACACCTTCCCCACATTTGCGGCTTCTTCAGCTATTCGCGGGAAGACGACGAGTCTTACAAGGGACGACTATCGGCGCTGCGTGAAGGCATCCAACGCGAATTAGGCGCCCAACTTGGTCGACCGAGCAGCACCTTCAAGCTGTGGCAAGATAAGGAGGCAATAGCGCCAGGCCAATTGTGGGAGTCGGAAATCCGGGCGGCCATTGAACAATCGATCTTTTTCGTTCCGATCATTACGCCGCGAGCAGTTAATAGCGACTACTGCAAATTCGAATTCGAAGCATTTTTGGCGCGCGAAGGTGCGCTCGGCCGCCAAGACCTCATATTTCCAATTCTCTATGTTCCAGTGTCAGCGTTAGCCGACGAATCCCAGTGGCGCAATCATCCCATCCTGTCCGTTATTGCCATCCGCCAATACGTTGATTGGCGGGCATTTCGACATTCGGATGTTCACACGCCTACGATGCGGGAAGACATTGCCACCTTTTGCGATAAAATCAGCGAAGCTTTGCATCGGCCCTTAATCTCATCGAGGCAAGAACAACAGCAAACGGCATCACCGTCTCAAACGGGACAAGAGAGCTATGGCCAGCAAAACGCAAGAGGCAGACCCAATGATGGGAACGTAATCGTTAGCACCGTAACGAAACCCGGACAGGCACTGGACGAACGATACAACGAGAACAAAACTGATGCGCGACCAGAATCTACATCACGCCGAGCAATGTTAATTGGTGGAAGCGTGATCGGCGCGAGGGCAGCAACCACTATTGCCATGTTTGCGTATGAGCGTGTCGGAATAGCTTTACACCGAGGCGATACAACTCCAAATGTCCGCCCCGTATCACCTATCCCTCCTACTCCAAGCTTTCTGCTAAAGACTTTTACAGGCCATACCGCGCCGGTGGAGTCGATCGCCTTCACTCCGGACGGGCGCAGGGGGTTGTCAGGAAGTGATGACAAGACGGTCCGGCTTTGGGACCTAGCCCAAGTCGCCACGGTCCGAACGCTCACTGGCCACACATCTTGGGTGTGGTCAGTTGCCGTTGCACCGGAAGGGCGAAACGCACTCACGGGCAGTGATGATCGGACAGTGAGACTATGGGATTTAGCTAGCGGCGCAACAATCCGTTTGCTGACCGGACATGAGGACGGTGTCCAGTCAGTTGCATTCGTCCCCAACGGCAAGATGGCTGTTTCGGGAGGTAAGGATAGGACAGTCTGGGTTTGGGATTTGGCAACCGGCAGCATGATACGTACGCTCACGGGGCACACCGATACTGTCTGGGGAGTTGCAATCGCCCCTGATGGCCGTACGGTCTTGTCAGGGAGCGGAGACAAGACACTCCGGCTATGGGACTTATCGAGCGGCGACATGATACGGAGCTTCACGGGCCACGCCGCAACCGTGGAATCAGTTGCATATTTGCCAGACGGTCATAGCGCCCTGTCGGCAAGTGACGACGAAGCACTACGATTATGGGACCTGACATCCGGTAGCACGCTGCGTACGTTCACTGGACACACCGGCGACGTTAATTCTGTCGCTATCACCCCTGACGGCCACACTGCGCTCTCGGGAGGGAACGATCACACGCTCCGATTATGGGACCTGAAAAGCGGCGAGATGACTCGGACATTCACAGGGCACACCGGGGACGTTAATTCGGTTGCAATCGCGTCCGACGGTCGCACCGCTCTCTCCGGAAGCACCGACGAAACCATCAAGCTATGGACTTTGACATAGCAGCCCCAGGCTTTGTCGCGGCAGTGATTCGGCAAACGGCTTTCCGTGCATGGCTGCAGATACGCAGTCAAATGCGCTATTGGGTAGCGCGATGACGAGAGCAGTCATACGCTTTCTCCAGCGTGTCCTGGTTTTCGGGCTGGGCATCCTTGCGGTCTGGCTGATTGTCTACGTTTTCCGATTGGTTGATCGCCGGCTGCCGTCGGTGCTGGCTCTCGCGTTCAGTTACGCGGCTGCCGCTTACATTATTCTACCGCAGAGCGTTCATCTTGCTCTGAAGATCCTGCATCGCAAACGCGTGCCGAGCTTCACGCTGACCGGCGATGGATTGCCCGGCGATCCGGTCAATCTCGTGCTCATCGGCACCCGGCAGCAGCTCGTCGCCGCGTTTGCCGCCGCGAGCTGGACGAAGGCCGATCCGCTCAATCTGAAAAGCGCGTGGCGCATGGTCCGCGCCTTCGTCCTCAATAAGCCCTATCCCACCGCCCCGTTCAGTCCCCTTTATATGTTCGGCCGCAAGCAGGACATCGGTTTTCAACAGTGCATCGATAACAGCCCGCGGAAACGCCATCACATTCGCTTTTGGGCATTGAGCCTTTCGCACCAAGCCCATCTGGGAGACCCGAGCTTCTGGCGCAGCGCAAAGCCGCCGCCGGCCGACGCCCCTGCATTGTGGGTGGGGGCGGGGACCAGGGACACAGGCCTGTCCTTCACCCGTCTCACGTTTCAGATCACTCACGCCACAGATAAGGATACGAACGTAGAGCGCGACTTCATTATCGCCCAGCTGAGCGAAAGCCGGGTCATTGCCGAGGTGACTTCTTATCGAGCCGGCCAATACGTGGTCACAAAACAGGTCAACCGCTACGTTACTGACGGCGAGGTCACCGCAGCCAAGCTGGTTATCGAAGGCTAGGGCCGATGCTCAGGCCCGCGTAAATGCCTTGCGCTCGGCCTTCATCTCCTGGCCCGGCGAACGGACCATCAGAAATTTTCCGGACCAGAAGCGCATGATGGTCCAGCGCCCCTCGATCTCGGTGTTCTCACCGTTGAGAACACCTTCATATCGAACCGAGCTGCGATGGAAAATATCGGGCCGCTCGTAGCTCTTGACGAACGTCACCGCCAAATCGCTTCGCGCACCTGTCAGCGTTGCGTACAGCACGGCGCCGGGGGTACCTCTGGTGTCCGGTTCATGTGTCGTACCGGACAGTGAGCCGCCTGACTCGATCAGCGTCGCCACGAACGACGTGGAGCGGCCATCCCGATACGTGTAGAGACCGTTCCAGACGCCGGTCAGGTTCCGCTTTTCCGCGCGAGCCGGCTCGGTCATCTGGCCACCCGGCGCGTTACACCGTGGTCTGCGCCATGCCCGGCTTGAACTTCAGCGCCTCCTTGGCGCCGTCCTTGAACGCCACGTCGGCCGGCAGCAACACCGAGCACGAGCGGATCTTCTGGTGCTCGGGGTCAACGCCCGGCGGAGTCGTGCCCTTGTCGGCGAGCGCCTTGGCGGCGCGCATCAGCCGATGCCGCGACATGATGATGCCGTTGTCGGTGGAGACGAGGTTCTCCTTGGTGCGATCGCAGATCGGCCCCATGCTTTCCTGCAGCGATGCATCCTGCATGGCGAAGCCGGCGACGCCGCTATAGGTCTTGCCGGCCCTCTGCGCGGCGCGGTCGATCAGATAATCGTTGTCCTTGTTGGCGAGCGGCCGGAAGCTGCCCGGCGTGTACTTGCAGTGAATGCCCTGGCCGTCCTTCATGGCGTCGAGTTCGATCTTGCTCAGCGCCCGCACCGGGTGGAAATCGTAGGACCAAGCCCAGCAATTCTCGTCGTCGATCGGCACCCAGAAATGGCCATGCACCGGGTGATCGCCGCGCGGCGGGATCATGGTGAAGCATGGCATCACCCACGGCGTGATGCGCCAATAGTATTGACCGTTCTCGGCGTTGCGGCGCGCCCCGATGAACAGCCCGCCCGGCATCTCGACCACCTCGAAATGCGGCTGCATGTCGGAGAGATTGTACTGATTGCCCTTGGCGCCCTTGAACAGCGGATCGGAATGCAGATCGCCGCGGTGCAGAAACGACACGTGGCTCGAATCGATGCCGCCTTCCATGGCCTGCAGCCAGTTGCACTCCTGCAGCCGCTTCGACACGAAGGTCTGCTCCGACGGCACCATGGCGAATTCCCATTCGGGCAGCGGCGGCTTCTTGTCGGGCGGGCCCATATAGGCCCACAGCACGTCGCCGCGCTTGACCAGCGGGTAGGACGTGAGCTTGACCTTCTTGCAGAAGCCGCTTTCGACCGGCTCGGACGGCACATCGACGCACTGCCCGGTAACGTCGTATTTCCAGCCGTGATAGGGGCAGCGCAGCCCGCCCTCCTCGTTACGGCCGAACCACAGCGACACGCCGCGATGGGCGCAAAACTCGTCGATCAGGCCGTAACGGCCCTCCGAATCGCGGAACGCCAACAGGCGCTCGGACAGGAGCTTGACCCGCACCGGCGGGCAGTTGTTCTCGGGCAGTTCCTCGGCGAGCAGCGCCGGAAGCCAATAGCAGCGGAACAATTGCCCCATCTGCGTAGCGGGTCCGGTCTGGGTGAGCAGGTCGTTCTGTTCTTTTCGCAGCATTGCACGTGTCCGTCATCGATCCTGGCCATGGATCATTGCCATAACAGTAGGGATTCGGGGTCCGGCGAGCAAGCTGTGGACCGCATGGCTGCGGTTGCTCTGCCGTCGCGATTACGCTAAGTCGGCCCATTATGGGCGAGCTTTGGAGGATGCGATGGCCGACCACGGCGAAGTCGAATATGCCACTGCAACGGGGAACGATTATCCCGCGCATGTGCAGACCTACAAAAACTTCGTTCATTTCGCGGTCGTCGGCATCTGTCACTTGACCAATATCGTTCTTGCGCTCGCGATCGGTACCGTCGTCGGTCACTGGGGCGTCATGATCGGCATTCTGATCGTGGCCACCATCATCGCCGGTTTTGACGTTGCCAACGGCTCTCGGGCACCGAGCGCCGTCATGGTGGTGATCTCGCTGCTGCTGCTGGCGTTCACCGCCGCTTAAGGCTGACGAGCACACCCGAAGGGCTTACTCACCCAAGAGGAGCAAAATGCGCATTGCCGTCGCGCGTGAGAGTGACGCTGCGGAGCCGCGGGTGGCGGCAACCCCCGAGACCGTCAAGAAGATGATCGGCCTTGGCGCCGAAGTGGCTGTCGAGCCCGCCGCCGGCACCAAATCCGGCATCCTGGACTCCGATTACAAGGACGCCGGGGCCAATGTGACGCCCGAAGCGCTCAGCGGCGCCGACATCGTGCTCCTGGTGCGGCGGCCCGACCAGGCGACGCTGTCCAAGCTGAAAAAAGACGCGTTCGTTATCGCCATCATGGACCCCTACGGGCACGACGAGGCGCTGCGCGCCATGGCGAATGCCGGCATCGCGGCATTTGCCATGGAGCTGATGCCACGCATCACCCGCGCCCAGGGGATGGACGTGCTCTCGAGCCAGGCGAACCTCGCCGGCTACCGCGCCGTGATCGACGCCGCCGCCGAATTCGGCCGCGCCCTGCCGATGATGATGACTGCGGCCGGCACCGTGCCGGCGACCCGCATCTTCATCATGGGGGCCGGCGTCGCCGGCCTGCAGGCGATCGCCACCGCACGGCGCCTCGGCGCCGTGGTCACCGCGACCGACGTACGGCCCGCCGCCAAGGAGCAGGTCGAAAGCCTCGGCGCCAAGTTCATCGCCGTCGAGGACGAGGAATTCAAAGCTGCCGAAACAGCCGCCGGCTACGCCAAGGAAATGTCGAAAGAGTATCAGGCCAAGCAGGCCGCGCTGGTCGCCGACCACATCAAGAAACAGGACATCGTCATCACGACCGCGCTCATTCCCGGGCGCCCGGCGCCGCGGCTGATCTCAAAGGACATGGTCGCGTCGATGCGGCCCGGCTCGGTGATCGTCGACCTCGCGGTCGAGCGCGGCGGCAATGTCGAAGGCGTCGAGCCCGATGCGGTCGCGGAGCGCAACGGCGTCAAGATCGTCGGCTATCGCAACGTGCCGGGCCGGATCGCCGCCACCGCGTCGAGCCTCTACGCCAAGAACCTCTACGCCTTCCTGGAAATCCTGATCGACAAGAAAACCAAGGCGCTCGCCGTCAACTGGGACGACGACATCGTCAAGGCCACGGTGCTGACCCGCGATGGCGCGATCGTGCATCCGAATTTCGCGCCGAAAAGCGCGGCGTAAGTTGATTAACCTCTCCCTGCCGTGCGGGGAGCGGTCGAGCGAACGAAGTGAGCGAGGGTGAGGGGGCCTCACCGCGATTCGGAGCAGTGAGCGCAACGCTCGGCCCAGCGGATAGGCCCCCTCATCCCGGCCTTCTCTCCGCACGCGGGGAGAAGGAGAAGAAACGGAGACTCTCATGGTCACTCTTTCGATACTGGCCCAGGTCAACACCATGGCGGCGGCGTTGCCCGACGCGCCGGCGGCAGGGGGCGAGATCGTCAATCCGTTCGTGTTTCGGCTGTCGATCTTCGTGCTTGCGGTGTTCGTCGGCTACTACGTCGTGTGGTCGGTAACGCCGGCGCTGCACACGCCGCTGATGTCGGTGACCAACGCCATCTCCTCGGTGATCGTGGTCGGCGCGCTGCTCGCCGTCGGCGTTGCACTGGCATCGAACGATAGCGGTCCGATCTGGGCGCGCGCGCTCGGCTTCGTCGCGCTCATGTTCGCATCGGTGAACATTTTCGGCGGCTTTCTGGTGACGCAACGCATGCTCAGCATGTTCCATAGGAAAGAGAAGAAATGAACGCGGGGCCACTCACTCTGTCATGCCCCGCGCAGGCGGGGCATCCAGTATTCACGGACTCAGAAGCTGATCATTTTTGTCAGCGGTTACTGGATCATCCGCCTTCGCGGATGATGACAATCGAGGCCCCCCGATGAACGCCGACCTTACCGCACTCTGCTATCTGGTCGCCGGCGTTCTTTTCATCCTGGCGCTGCGCGGCCTGTCGAACCCCGAGACCAGCCGGCGCGGCAATCTGCTCGGCATGATCGGCATGACGATCGCGATCGTCACGACGCTCGCCTCGCATCCGCCGGCCTCGTTTTCCGCCTGGGTGCTGGTGGTGGTCGGCATGGCGATCGGCGGCGGCGGCGGCGCGGTGATCGCGCGGCGCGTGCCGATGACCTCGATGCCCGAACTGGTCGCCGCGTTCCACTCCCTGGTCGGCATGGCGGCGGTGCTGGTGGCGGCCGGCGCGCTCTATGCGCCGACCGCGTTCGGCATCGGCACGGTCGGCGCCATCCATGGCCAGAGCCTGATCGAAATGTCGCTCGGCGTGGCGATCGGCGCCATCACATTTACCGGCTCGGTGATCGCGTTCCTCAAACTTTCGGGTCGCATGAGCGGCAAGCCGATCGTGCTGCCCGGCCGCCACGTCATCAACATCGCGCTTTTCATCGGCCTCATCGCGCTGATCGTCTGGTTCTTCCAGGCGCAACAGCACATCGGTTTCTGGGCGATCGCCGCCGTATCGTTCCTGCTCGGCATTCTCATCATCATTCCGATCGGCGGCGCCGACATGCCGGTCGTGATCTCGATGCTCAATTCGTATTCGGGCTGGGCGGCCGCCGGCATCGGCTTCACGCTGGAGAACACCGCGCTGATCATCACCGGCGCGCTGGTCGGCTCGTCGGGCGCGATCCTGTCCTACATCATGTGCAAGGGCATGAACCGCTCGTTCATTTCCGTCATCCTCGGCGGCTTCGGCGGCGAAGTGGCCGGACCGGCCGCCGGCGGCGGCGAACAGAGACCCGTCAAGCTCGGCTCGGCCGAAGACGCCGCCTACATTCTGAAGAATTCTTCGAAGGTGATCATCGTACCGGGCTACGGCATGGCGGTGGCGCAGGCGCAGCACGCGCTGCGCGAAATGGCCGACAAGCTGAAAGCCGAAGGCGTCGAAGTCAAATACGCCATTCACCCGGTGGCAGGCCGCATGCCCGGCCACATGAACGTGCTGCTGGCCGAAGCCAACGTACCCTACGACGAAGTGTTCGAACTGGATGACATCAATTCCGAGTTCTCGCAGGCCGACGTGGCCTACGTGATCGGCGCCAACGACGTCACCAATCCGGCCGCCGAAGAGGACAAGACTTCGCCGATCTACGGCATGCCGGTGCTGCAAGTGTGGAAGGCCGGCACCGTGATGTTCAACAAACGCTCGCTCGCCTCCGGTTACGCCGGCATCGACAATCCGCTGTTCTACCGCGACAACACCATGATGCTGTTGGGCGACGCCAAGAAAATGACGGAACAAATCGCCAAGAACCTGTAGAGATTCGATGGCATTTTCTTCGGAAAACCGGCGGCCATTTTTCCGGAAAATGTTCTGAAGGCGAGCGCGGATGACCTCGGACAGTTCTCCGCCCAGCAAGCCCACCGACCCGGTTCGCGCCCGACGCTGGTCTCCGCCCCAGCGAAAGCCTCATCGCCCCTATCGCACAATCGTCCGCCTGCTCGGCATCCCGGTGATCGCGGTCGCCGCAGTGATTCTTTATCGCGGGCTGCGCGCGCGCCTCGTTCTGCCGGAGTGCGATTCGGACACCGCCAAGCAGTCACTCGCCCAGGTGCTCAAGGAGCTGAAATTCGAACCGGTCCGTTACGCGCCGATCAAAACGGTTTCGTCGAACAAAGATCAGGTCGTGTGCAATGCGACGATGCCGCTGCCGGACGGCGGCACGGTGGTGGTCGACTACACGTTCTATTGGCAGGGCAATACGGCCGACATGCGCTACACGGTCCACCGCGAAGCGGCGAAGGGTTCGTAACCAACCGGCGTCATTGCGAGCGGAGCGAAGCAATCCAGGCCGGCGGCGAAGCTTTGGATTGCTTCGTCGCTACGCTCCTCGCAATGACGAGTTTGTCCGATAAGCGGCGAGAAATACCTTCACGGCAATGCCCACGCTGCGCTCGACCTGCTCCTGCGTCGGCGCCGGCGCGAAGTTGAAGACGATCGGCTTGAACAGCATGGCGTGGGTGGATTCCATGAACTGCGCGGCGGCGATCTTGCAGTCTTCGATGGCGAGCACGCCGGCCTCGACCTGCGTGGCCAGATAGTCGGCAAGCCGCGCGATACCGGTTGCCGGTCCGGATTCATAGAATCGCCGGCCAACCTCGGGCATGCGATCGGCAATCGCGATCACGGTGCGGATCGCCGACGCCTTCTCGGGCCGGCACAGGAATTTGACATAGGCAACGCCGAGCCGCGTCAGCGTGGCGCCGACGTCGTGGTCGTTCGGATCGAGGTCGAAGATGCCCTCGGCCTGTGCGTCGCACTCTTCCTCGACGATGGCCTCGAACAACTCTTCCTTGTTTTCGAAATAGACGTAAAGGGTGCCCTTCGACACCCCGGCGGCGCGGGCAATGTCGCTCATGCTGGCGGCGTCGAAGCCCTGCGCCAGAAATACCTGTGTGGCGCCTTCGATAATCTGGCGCCGTTTGGCATTTGCCTCATCGTTTTCGCTGGCCTCTGGCCGCGACAGAGTGGCTTGCTCGATCATTTTTTTGTCCTTTTTAGCGCTTCCCTCCGGTTCCATGCCATCAAGCGGCTGAAATCTAACGGAATTCCTCTGCCCAGGAATATAGTTTGACCGAACCGTTCGGTCAATATTGACGGCGCCACAATCCCGCACTATTAATGACCGAACCGTTCGGTCAATGACGCTGTGGCCGCAGGAATTGGGAGACGACCGATGTACCGCAAGCAGGATTGGACCCCGGATTGGGATGACGGATCCGGCCGTCTCAAGGTCGTTTCCTCCCCGCAAGCCGAAAACACCGTCGAACCTGGACCCGACGCAGCTGAAGCCGCGCCCGACCGATCCTTGCCGAATGCTGCGGCAGAGGCCCGTGCCCCCTCCCCGACGCCCCCCGCGGCGAATGCACCGGCCCTGTCCGCAGCATCCGGCACAGATCGCACCCGCCGCTTGAGCGGGCGCAAGATCGCTTTCGGCGCCCTTGCAGCGCTCGCCGTCGGCGGCGCGGCGTGGTTCGGCTACGACTGGTGGACGGTCGGCCGCTTCACCGTGTCGACCGACGACGCCTATGTGGAAGCCTACAACACCACACTCGCCGCCAAGGTGCCGGGCTACGTGGCGCGCGTTCTGGTCACCGACAACAGCAGGGTTCGTACTGGCGACGTCATCGCCACGATCGATGATGGCGACTATCGGCTCGCCGCCGACTCCGCGCGCGAGAAGGTCGCAACCCAGCAATCAACCATCAGCCGGATCGGGCATCAGATCGAGGCCCAGGAGGCCGCGGTCGCGCAAGCCAAGGCGCAGCTGGCGTCGGCTCAAGCCGCGATGACCCGCACCCAGCTCGAGCTTGATCGCCAGACCATGCTGGCGGCGAAGGATTTCGCCAGCCACCAGACCCTGGAACAGGCGCAACAGAATCGCGATCAGGCTGCCGCCGGCGTGCGCAGCGCGCAAGCCGCGATCGAATCGGCGACCGCCAACGTGGCGGTGCTCAAAGGCCAGCAGCAGGAAGCGATCGATACGCTCGCGGAGCTTAAGACCGCGCTGGCCAAGGCTGAACGCGATCAGTCGTTCACCGTGATCCGCGCGCCGATCGACGGCGTGATTGGCAACCGCGCCATTCAGGTCGGCGACTATCTGCAACCGGGGCAACGGATCGCGAGCCTCGTGCCGCTCGATAACGTTTACGTGGATGCGAATTTCAAGGAGACGCAGCTGGCGCGACTGCGCCCCGGGCAGGCGGTGTCGATTGCGGTCGATGCGCTGCCGGAGCACGACATCAAGGGCTCGATCGACAGCCTGTCGCCGGCCTCCGGCGCCGTGTTCTCGCTGCTGCCGCCCGACAATGCGACCGGCAATTTCACCAAGATCGTGCAGCGCCTGCCGGTGCGCATCCAGGTGCCCGAAGCCGTCGCCGCCAAGGGCCTGCTGCGTCCCGGCATGTCGGTCGTGGTGCGCGTGAACACCAAGGAAGATGCCGTGGCCGACACCTCGTCGCCGCAGCATGAGGCGGCCCGCTAACTTCCGTCAGAGCCAAGACCATGGCCTCCGCCGCCACCCTTACTGCCCCGAACCAGTCGCTGCCCGCGCCGGCCGATGCCGACCGCATCGACCCGGCGCGGCTCGTTGCGTTCCTGGCGATGTGCTTCGGCATGTTCATGGCGTTCCTCGACATCCAGGTGGTGTCGGCGTCGCTCGCCGAGATTCAGGCAGGCCTCGCGGCGTCGAGTGATGAAATCACCTGGGTGCAGACGTCGTATCTGGTGGCCGAGGTGGTCGCCATCCCGCTGTCGGGCTTCCTGTCGCGCGCGCTCGGCACGCGCATCATGTTCGCCACCGCCGCGGCCGGCTTCACTTTCGCCAGCCTGATGTGCGGGTTCACCTCGTCGATGAACGAGATGATCGTATGGCGCGCCATCCAGGGCTTTATCGGCGGCGGCATGGTGCCGACGGTATTCGCCTCCGCATACATCATCTTCCCGCGCTCCCGCATGGCGATCATCACGCCGCTCATTGGCCTCGTCGCGACGCTCGCGCCGACCATCGGCCCGACGGTCGGCGGCTATCTCACCGATGCGCTGTCGTGGCACTGGCTGTTTTTCATCAACGTCGTGCCCGGTATCATCGTGACGATCGCCGCGCTGACGCTGATTGATTTCGACAAGCCGGATTTCAAGCTGTTCGAGACGTTTGACTGGATCGGCCTGACGTTCATGGCGCTGTTTCTCGGCGCGCTCGAATACGTGCTCGAAGATGGGCCGCGCTATGACTGGTTCGACGATTCCACGATTGCGCTGATGGGGGTGATTTCGGCCGCCTCCGCCGCGATCTTTTTTATCCGCGTGCTCACCGCGCGCAATCCGATTGTCGACCTGAAGGCGTTCCTCGACCGCAATTTCGCCGTCGGCAGCATCTTTTCCTTCGTACTCGGCGTCGGCCTGTATGGCCTGACCTACCTCTATCCGGTCTATCTCGGCGAGATCCGCGGCTATGACGCGCTGATGATCGGCAAGGTCATGTTCGTCTCCGGAGCCTCCATGTTCCTGGCCGCGCCGGTCGCCGGACGGCTGGCGACCAAATTCGATCCGCGCATCATGCTTGCGGCCGGCTTCCTGATCTTCGCGCTCAGCAATTGGCAGCTGACCGGGATCACAACGGATTGGGATTTTGCGCAAATGTTTCTGCCGCAGATCTTGCGCGGCATCGGCATGATGTTCGCCATCGTGCCGATCACCAATCTGGCGCTCGGCACGTTGCCGCCCGAGCGGCTGAAGAACGCGTCCGGCCTGTACAATCTGACGCGCAATCTCGGCGGCGCGGTCGGCCTCGCGGGGCTGAACACGGTGCTCGACAATCGCATGGACCTGCACTTCGCCCGCCTGCATGAGGCCATCACCTGGTCGCGCCAGCCGGTGATGGAGGCCTTGCAGGGGATGACCGCGCGCATGCCGGGTTCGGATGCCCACAATATGGCGCTCAAACAACTTTTCATGCTGGTGCACCAGCAAGGCGTGGTGATGGCTTTCGCCGATGTGTTCCTGCTACTCGCGCTGCTGTTCGCGGTATTTGCGCCGCTCGCCATTATGTTGCGGCGGCCGGCGCCGGAAGCTGCAAGCGCCGCAGGCGGCCACTAAAAGCGGCCAGCGACAATATCGCCTGTTTCGGCGCAGGGAACCGTGATAACGTGCACGTAGAGCTGCCGGCGGAACGTGCCGACGTTTCGTAAGACCAAAGGCAGCGAACATGCCCCTCGGCGGGCAGCATACACATCCAAACTATCGTTCTACTGCGGACGCCGAACTGACGGCGTCAAGCGCGCGTGCGGCGTATCAGCGCCGCCGCGGCATGATCGATATCAAGGGGGAGACGTGGGATGCTGATCGATGCCGTATTGTGGCTCATCCTCATCGGAATGATCGTCGTCGTACCGATTGGTTGCTACATGACAAGATCGGACGGCAAGGTTGCACCGCCGGCCGTACATTAGGGACTCACGGCCTGGATCAACGAAGGCCGCGCTTGCCGCAGCGTGATGGCGCACTCGTCACCGCCGCGCAACTGAACTCACGCCGGCCTCTCCGTATCCACCCGCCGTCGGCGTCTGGATAATGATCGCCTCGCCGGCGTCCACCACCGTGGCATCGGCGCCTTTGAGCCGTTCCATCCGGCCGTCGCGGCGCCGTACCCAGTTTTCGCCGATCTGACCGTCTGCGCCGCCGCCGAGCCCGAACGGCCGAATGCGGCGGTGGCCGGACAGAACCGTGTATTCCATCTTCTGCAGAAAGCGGATGGTGCGGATGACACCATCGCCGGCGTTCCATTGGCCGCGGCCGCCGGAGCCTTTGCGGATGTGAAAGTCCTCCAGCACGACCGGGTAGCGGAATTCCAGAATCTCCGGATCGGTCAGCCGCGTGTTGGTCATATGCGTGTGCACGGCGTCGGTGCCGGGGAAGCCGGGACCGGCCGGCGAACCGGAGCAGATGGTCTCGTAATACTGATACGTGTCGTTGCCGAAATTGACATTGTTCATGGTGCCCTGCGCGGCCGCCATGGCGCCGAGCGCGCCGAACAACGTGTCGGTCACCATCTGCGACACTTCGACGTTACCAGCCACGACCGCCGCCGGATAGCGCGGCGCCAGCATGGAATTTTCGGGAATCACGATGTGGATCGGCCGCAGGCAGCCGGCATTCATCGGGATGTCGTCGTCGACCATGACGCGGAACACGTAGAGCACGGCGGCGCGCGTTACCGGCTCGGGAGCGTTGAAATTGGTGCCCTGCTGCGGCGAGGTGCCGGTGAAATCCACCGTCGCCTCGCGCTTTTTCTTGTTGACGCTGATTTTGACGGCGACCACGTTGCCCTGATCGGCCTCGTAGGTAAACGCGCTGTCGTGCAGTTTGCCGATCACCCGGCGCACGCTTTCGGCCGCGTTGTCCTGCACGTGGCGCATATAGGCATGGACGACGTTCAGGCCGAATTCGGCGACCATCCTGCGCATCTCGTGCGCGCCCTTCTCGTTGGCGGCGATCTGCGCTTTCAGGTCATTGACGTTCTGCACGGGGTTGCGCGCCGGATATTTGGCGTTGGTGAGCAGGTCGTAGAGCGCAGCCTCACGGAATTTGCCGCGATCGACCAGCTTGAAATTATCGATATAGATGCCTTCCTCGTCGATCGTGGTGGCGATCGGCGACATCGAGCCCGGCGCGATGCCGCCGATGTCGGCGTGATGGCCGCGCGAGGCGACCCAGAACAGGATATTGCGGCGTGTGCTATCAAAGACTGGCGTGCAGACGGTTAAATCGGGAATGTGGGTGCCGCCGTTATAGGGCGCGTTGATCAGATAGGCGTCGCCCGGTTTGATGCTGCCCTTGTTCTCGCGAATGATGGTCTCGACCGCGCGATCCATGGAGCCGAGATGCACCGGCATGTGCGGCGCGTTGGCGACCAGCGAACCGTTGGGGTCGAACACCGCACAGGAGAAGTCGAGCCGCTCCTTGATGTTCACCGAGTAGGCGGTGTTCTGCAGCGCCACGCCCATCTGCTCGGCGATCGACATGAACAGATTGTTGAACACTTCGAGCATCACCGGATCGGCGTGGGTGCCGACGGCGCGAGCGCGCCTGAGCTTTTGCACGCGGCGCAGAACAAGGTGATCCTTAGCGGTCAACTCGGCCCGCCAGCCGTGCTCGACCACGACCGTCTGATGCGGTTCGATGATGATGGCCGGGCCCATCACTTTGTGTCCCGGCAAAAGCGTGTCGCGCGTATAGACGCCGGCGCGCTGCCACCTGCCGCCGGAGAAGAAGCGCGTCCGCCGCGCCGGCCGCGGCAGCTTTGAGCGGGTGACTTTGCTGACCTTCTCCCTGAACGCGGCGCCACCGCCGACCGCCTCGACCGATACCGCCTCGACCACCAGCTCCTTGCTGCGATCGATGAAGCCGAATTGAGCTTTATGGGCGCGCTCGAACGCCGCTTTCATTTTCGCCAGCGGCGCCAGCTTCACGGGTTCGCGCGGCAACGGGCGAAAGGCGCCCGCCTCGACAATCAGCGGCGTATCCGTGCCGGCGTAGCGAATATGGGCGCGTACGTGCAGAGCGATTTTGCCGGCGGCAACGCCCTGACTTACGACTTCCGCAATGGTGTCCTTGGCGAGCCTGCCGGCGATGCCTTGCAAATTCATCCGCGCCTTTTCGCCAAATGGCTCCTCGATCGCCTGCTGGCGCACGCTGCGGATATCGGCAAGTCCCATGCCGTAGGCGGACAGCAGCGACGACAGCGGATGGATCAGCACGCTCGTCATGCCGAGCGCATCGGCGACCAGGCAGGCGTGCTGGCCGCCGGCGCCGCCGAAGCAATTGAGCGCGTACCGCGTGACGTCGTAGCCGCGCTGCACGGAAATCTTCTTGATCGCGTTCGCCATGTTCTCGACCGCGATGCGGATGAATCCGTCGGCGACCTCTTCGGCGCTGCGTCCGTCGCCAATCTCCTTCGCCAGCGTGGCAAATGCCGCACGCACCGCAGCGGCGTCGAGCGGCTGGTTCTGAGCGGGTCCAAAAATCTTCGGAAAGAAGTCCTCAATGAGCTTGCCAACCATCACGTTGGCGTCGGTCACCGCCAGCGGGCCGCCGCGGCGATAGCATTTCGGCCCCGGATTGGCGCCCGCCGAGTCCGGACCGACGCGAAAGCGCGCGCCGTCGAAATGCAGGATCGAGCCGCCGCCCGCCGCCACGGTGTGGATGAGCATCATCGGCGCGCGCATGCGCACACCGGCGACTTCGGTCTCGAACGCGCGCTCGTATTCGCCGGCATAGTGCGACACGTCGGTCGACGTGCCGCCCATGTCGAAGCCGATCAGCCGGGAAAAGCCGGCGGCGCGGCCGGTCTCGGCCATGCCGACGACGCCCGCCGCCGGCCCCGACAGGATCGCGTCCTTGCCGCGAAACAACTCCGCCGCGGTGAGACCGCCGGATGACATCATGAACATCAGGCGGGTCTTTTCACCTCCCCCTCCAGGCGACGTTGAAGGAGCCGCCTCCTCGCCATGCAGGTCATTGGCAACTTGCTCCACATACCGGCGCAGAATCGGCGACAGATACGAATCGACCACCGTCGTGTCACCGCGGCCGACGAGCTTGATCAACGGCGAAACTTCGTGGCTGGCCGATACCTGGGCAAAGCCAAGTTCGCGCGCCAGCGCCGCCACTTGCCGTTCGTGATCGCTGTACCGATAGGCGTGCATCAGCACCACGGCGACGGCGGCGATTCCGTCAGTCTTGGCGCGCAGAAGCTCAACTCGCACGCCGTCGAGATCGAGCACACGCTCCACCGTGCCGTCGGCCAGCACGCGTTCGTCGACCTCGACGACCCGCTCGTACAGCATGTCCGGCTTGATGATGTGCTTGGCGAAAATCTTCGGCCGGGCCTGATAGCCGATACGCAACGCGTCGCGAAATCCTCTGGTGATGAGCAGCAGCGTGCGCTCGCCTTTGCGCTCCAACAGCGCGTTGGTGGCGACTGTGGTGCCCATTTTCACGGCGCTAATCCGCTGGCTCGGGATCGGCGCGCCGGGCTTGACGTCAAGCAGCCGGCGAATGCCCTCGACGGCGGCGTCGCGATAGGCTTCCGGATTCTCCGACAGCAGCTTGTGCGTGTGCAGCGTGCCGTCGGGCCGCCGGCCGATCACGTCCGTGAAGGTGCCGCCGCGATCGACCCAGAATTCCCAGTTGCGACCTGCAATCCCCGCTGAACTGCCGCCAGACATGCCGGCCATGCGCTCGATCCCGCCCTGTTTTGCGCCAACGTGTTTTGTGTCAGATTAGGGCGAACCGGGCCCCCGCGTCTTCCAGCCAGACGACTAATTCAGGAAGCCAACATGCACAAGATCGCGATTTCCAAAGCTAACACCGACCGTTTGCAGATGCGCTTGGGCAAACTGCACCCATTCGACGTGATCGACCCGCGCAAGACCGCGCTGGTCGTGGTCGACATGCAGAATTATTTCGTCAAGCAGGGGCACCAGAGCGAAGTCCCGGCGGCACGCGAGATCGTGCCCAACATCAATCGGCTCGCGGCCGAGCTGCGGCGGCGCGGCGGCCATGTCTTCTGGGTGCGCAACGGCACCAACGATACCCGCGAGAGCTGGTCGAATTATCACAATTATCTGCAGAGCCGCGACCGCGCCGAGCGCCGCCTCAAGTCCATGGATATCGGCGAGGACGGCTACGAATTCTGGCACCTGAACGATATCCGGCCCGAGGACGCGCAGATCACCAAGAAGCGCTACAGCGCCTTCATTCAGGGCTCGTCCGACATCGAGCGGCACCTGCGCGAGCGCGGCATCGACACGCTGCTCATCACCGGCACCGCCACCAATGTGTGCTGCGAGAGCACGGCGCGCGACGCCATGATGCTCAACTTCAAGGTCGTGATGGTGGCCGACGGGCTCGCCACCCATACCGACGAGGAGCACAACGCCACCTTGTCGAACTTCTATGGCCAGTTCGGCGACGTACAGACCACCGATGAGGTGTTTGAAGCGCTCGCCAAGGGCGATCAGAAGAAGGCGGCGGCGTAGTACCGTCACCCTGAGGTGCTCGGCGCGTAGCGCCGAGCCTCGAAGGGCGACGGCCCGTGCGCCTCGGCAGCATCCTTCGAGGGCCGCTTACGCGGCCACCTCAGGATGACGACATCTCACACATCCGGCCGTTTGTATTCCAGGTTCGGCCCGCCCTTCTGCGATTTGAGATACGCGTCGACGTGCTCGGTCGGGTCCATGGCACGGCGCAGCCGCGCGCCGACCAGCTGGTCAAGCTGGATCGCCTGCGACACCGAAAGGTCGCGGCCCATCTGCACCGTGATCTTGGCGTGTTCGAGCGGCGCCAGATGCCGCGCCGCGATGTCGCGGGCGATGCCGGTCACGGTCGCCTCAAGCTCCGCCGCCGGCAGCGCCTGCGAGATCACGCCCCAGCGGTCGGCATCGGCACCCGAAATGTTGCGCCCGACGAGCTGCATCAGCGCCACTTTCTTGAGCGGGATCGAGCCATGCACCAGCGTCGAGGTGACGAGCTGGCCGAAGCTGCCGCGCAGGATTTCCGGCATGCCGAGCTGTGCGTCCTCGGCGGCGAATACCAGATCATGGCAGTTCATGACGCCGAGCGCGCCGCCAAGGCAATAGCCGTGAACCTGCGCGATGACGACGCGCGGAAATACGCGCAACGCCTCCGCGATCTGCACGGTCGGTGTCGGCCGGTCCCAGTCGCGCGGCTCCTCGCTGACCTTGCGCAGAAAGTGCAGATCGAGGCCCGAGGAAAAGCAGATGCCCGCGCCCTTGGTGATCACCACCTTGGTGTCGCGGTCGGCCCGCACCATGTCGAGCGCCTCGAACCAGGCTTCGACCAGCGGCTCGTTGAGGCAGTTGCGCTTATCGGGCCGGTTCAAGACGACGCGCGCGACACCCGCGTCTTCGAGGTGTTCCAAAATAAGCTCCGGCCATTGCTTGAGGGTGCGCCATTTGTCGGCCATGACTGGTCTCCTTATTGTTGATTGGACTTGTCCGCGGCCCGCGGCACGACCAGCGCATCGAGCGCCAGCCCGCCGCGCGGCAGCACGACGAACGGATTGATGTCGATCGACTGCACGGTGTCGGCCAAATCCTCGGCGATGCGGCCGAGCGCAACCAGCGCGTCGACCACGGCCTCGGCATCGAGCGCCGCCGAGCCGCGATAGCCGCGCAACAGCCGCGCCACATGGGTGCGGGCCAACACGGCGCGCGCCTTGTCGCGATTGATCGGCGGCGCCGCGAAGGCCACGTCCTTGGTCAGCTCAAGCAGCACGCCGCCGCTGCCGGCCATCGCTATCAGGCCCATTTCGGGGTCGCGGTTCAGCCCGAGCACCAGCTCCAGCCCGCCGCCGATATGCTGGCCAACCAGCATGGTCTCGACCTTTTCACCGCCCGCCCGCAGCACATTGGCGGCGATGCGGTCGTAAGCCGCGCGCACCGCCGCATCGTCGGCAAGGCGCAACGCCACCGCGCCAGCGTCCGATTTATGCAGCAGCGTTTCCGACACCGCCTTGAGCACGACCGGATAGCCAATCTCGCTTGCGGCTTTGACGGCGTCGTTCGCCGAGTGCACCGCGACCTCCTTCGGCGTGGCGATGCCATAGGCGCGCAGCAGGTCCTTGGACTGGACCTCGTCGAGCGCCGTAGCACCGGACGCCGCGCGGGCGCGGACTTTGCCGACGGCGGCTTGTTCGGCAGGGGACGGCACGCGCGCCGTTTCGGGGAGCGCCGCCAGGCGTTCGAGCTCATCGCGCCGCACCGCAGCTTCAATGGCGCGCAGACCCTTGTTGGCTTCCTGCAGGAACGACAGACGCGGCGACTGCGCGCTCAGCGCGCGGCTGTAATCGGTTTGGCCGTGCGAGATCAGCGTGATGCAAGCGATCGGTTTCGGCGCGCCTTTCGCCAGCATCTCCTCGATCATGGCGAAGTGGATCTGGGCACGGTCCGAACCGCCTGCCTCGAGCGGCAACTTTTCCTGGAACAGAACCATGTCGACGTTCGGATCGCCTTCAAGGGCCTCGATCGTGGCCCTGAAATTGTCGTGGCTCGAGAGCACCGCAAACCCGCCGTCGATCGGGTTGCTGACCATCGAGCCGACCCCAAGGATGGTGTTGAGTTTCGCCGTGGTTTCGGCGGCGAGCGGCTGGAACGACAGACCATTGCGCTCCGCGGCCTCAAGCAGCACGCCGCGGAACGCGCCGGAATGCGTCACCGCACCAAGCCGGCGCCCCTTCGGCACGTCGGTATGGATGAGAAACTCGGTGAATTCGACCGCGTCATCGAGCGTGCTGGCGCGGATTACACCGAGATCGGCGGCGACCGCATCGAAAGCCTCCATGGTACCGGCGAGCGACCCGGTATGCGCCATCGCCGCGGCGCGGCCCTCTTCCGACGAACCGAGCTTGACGGCGACAATCGACTTGCCGGCCTTGCGCGCCATGCGGCACGCCGCCTTGAATTTTTCCAGATCCCAGATCGCCTCGATATAGAGCAGAATGACCTTCAGCTCCGGCTGGTCGGCGAAGAACGCCACGTAGTCGGGAATGCCGAGGCCGGCTTCGTTGCCGCTGGTGATGAGATATTCGACACTGATGCCGCGCTCTTCGAGCGCAACGTTCAGATAAAGCAGCATGCCGCCGCTTTGGCCGACCAGCGCCACCGGCCCTTGGCGCAATGTCAGCTCGCGATCTTCCGTCAGCGTGACCAGGCGGCTCTTGGCGCAGATGTTGCCCATGCAATTGGGGCCGGAGACGGCAAGTCCGGTCTCGGCGATCACCGTCTCAAGCTCGCGGCCGAGCGCTTCGGCCTTGGTGTCATAAGCCTCGCCGAAGCCAGAGGAGAATACCGTGGCGCTGCGCGCGCCGGCGGCGGCGCCGCTGCGCAACAATTCCGGCACCGAAGGTGCCGGCACGACGACGACAAGATGATCGGGCGGCTCCGGCAGCGAGGCGAAATCCGGATAGCACGGCGTATCGAAAATCTCCTTGCGCCGCGGATGGATCAGATAGACCGGCCCGGGAAATTCGTAACGCTTGAGATTGCGCCAGGCGCGCGTCGCCCAGCTTCCCGGCCGATCGCTGACGCCGATCACCACCGCATTGCGCGGCTCGGTCAGCGCCGCGACTTTCTTCTTTGATGCTTGGAGATCCACGCCTCTTCCCTCCTTCACGCCCGTACGGCCGATGCAATGGTGCGCCGGCCGACCAGATAAAATGTCGCGGCGATCACCGTCATGATTGCGGTCCAGACCAGGCCAAACGCCGCGAGCTCAGTGCCCTGGCCGTTGGCCCAGAGATCGAACATCGCCGCCGACACCGGCTGCGCCGATGGCGAGGCGAGAATGACAGCGAGCGACAGATCGCGCGCCGCGACGAGAAAGATGAACAGCCAGCCGGCGAGCAGAGCCGGCGTCGCCAGCGGCACGATGATCCGCCGCAGCACGGTGCGAAGCGGCGAACCGGAGACCGATGCGGCCTCTTCGAGTTCGGGATGAATCTGCAGCACGCCCGCCGCCGAATAGCGCATGCCGTAGGGCAGATAACGAATGGTGAAGGCAATGACGAAGGCCCACAGCGTGCCGTAGATCGCAAACGGAACGCTGAGATAAATCTGGATCATGGCGACGCCGAGCACGATGCCCGGAAAGATCAGGGGCGCGGTCGCGAGCTGGTCGAGCAGCCAGCCGCCCGGCCGCCGGCGCACGGCGAGCCAGCCGCACAGGATCGTGATCGCCATGATGCAGGTCGCAGCGCCTGCGCTCATCAAAAGCGTCTGCCATACCAGATCGACATAGACGGTCGAATGGAACACGGTGCGGAAGTTATCGAGCGTCAAGAGCTTGAGTCCGCGCGCGCTGAAGCCTTGGCTGAACGGCATCAGCGCCAGCCAGAGCAGCCCGATTGCCGGCGCGGCAAGGATCAGGAAAAAGTTCAATAGAATGACGCCGCCGCCGAGGTAGCGTGCGCGGCCGAGATCGAACGGCCGCGAGCGGAAGCCGCGCCCGGTCAGGCTGTGATAGCGCGACGCCTGTCGCGAGATGCGCGAATAGAGCCAGATGAGAACGCCGGCCAGAACCAGCAGCACCAGCGAGAAGGCGCTCGAATAGCCGAGGTCCGGCGGCACGCTCTGCGTCATGTCGAGATAGATGTCGGTGGTCAAAACCTTGACCTTGCCGGGCAGCCCGACCAGCGCCGGCACTTCGAAGGCTTCGATCGAGCGCACGATCATGAGCAGCGCGACCGCCGCGAAGGCCGGCAGCGCCAGCCGCATCGAAATGCGCGTCACGGTCTGAAAGATGCCAGCACCGCACATGCGCGCCGCTTCCTCATACTCGGCATTGGCCTGCTGAAACACCGACGACAACAGTAGAAAGGCGAGCGGCGACCACAGGAAGCCTTCGACCAAAATCATGCCGTACATGGAATAGACATTGAACCGCGGCAGCCCCAGGAAGACGATGAAATCGTTCAGCGGGCCGACGCGGCCGAGCAGGAACAGCCAAGCGATGACGTACAGCACGAACGGCGTGCCGAGCGAAATGATCGCGCTCAAATACGCGAACGCCTTGAGCGGGGCATTGGTGCGCTCGACAAGCCAGGCGACGAGGCCGCCGAAGCAGAGCGCGATCGCGGTAGCGCCGAAACTGAAGATCAGCGAATTGGCGAGGCTGCCGAAGAATTGCCGGTCGGCGAGGAGCCGCTTGTAATAAGCCAGAGTGAAATCGCCGAGACCGCCCTTCACGGTCGTGGTGTGCAGGCTGCCCTGGAGCAGAAACCATAGCGGGGGAACCACGAGAAGCAGCAGGATCGCAACCAGCACCGCGACGAGCATGCGCGTCGGATCGTGTGCGGCGCGGGCCGAGCCAACACTGCTGAAACGCGCCTGCTGCATCGAGCGCGCCTACTTTGATTCGTCATGACCGGGCTTGTCCCGGCCATCCACGCCTTTGACCCACAAGACGTGGATGCCCGGCACGGGGCCGGGCATGACGGTGGAGCTTGGCCCGTTGGCATTCCGCATTACTGAAACAAATCCTTCTTGATCTTGATCCAGCGATCGATGTTGGCGCTCATCGTCGCCGGCGAAATCAAGTTGGCCTTGAAACCGCCGGCCTCAGGCTTCAGCCCAGGCACCTTGGCGGGTACAGACGGCATCGCCGGCAGATAACCGACCGACGCGAAAGTCTTCTGGCCTTCCTCCGATAACAGGAAATCGATCAAAAGCTTGCCCGCATTGGGGTGCGGTGCATTTTTCACCAGTCCGATGGAATGAAACGGCGCCGAGATCGGTTCGGTCTTGAGCCACGCTACCGGCGCGCCTTTTTGCGCACTGATCTCGGCGTGGTGATTGAAGATACTGAGCGCGATCGGATACTGGCCCAAAATCACCTGGTCGAGGATGGCGCGGTTGGTGGCGTCGACATTGATGATGTCCTGCTTGGCGAGCGCGCGCAGGAACGCCATGCCCTTGTCTTCGCCCATGGTCTGCAGGATCGAGCCGACATAGACCGCGCATCCCGACCATGGGTCGGTGCTCCAGGCGATCTTGCCCTTCCATTTCGGGTTGAGCAGGTCCTGCGCGGTCTTGATCTCGTCCTTGCCGACGATCTGGGTATTGATTCCCGGGGTGAGGAAATAGACCACGAGCGCATTCCAACGCCCGTCGGGATCGCGCATTTCCGGCGGGTATTTGCCGGCGTCCGACGGCGTGAATGGCGCGACCAGTTCGGCCTTGAGGAGCGGCGGCGCCGTGGCGATGCCGTCGAACACATCGCCCACGACCTTGCCGGCGCGTGCCTCGTCGATGACCTTGATGGCGTTCGGCCCGGAATCGGCACGGGCATATTTAACGGTGACGCCCGGGTACTTTTTCTGGAACGCCTCGACCAGCGGGCGCACCGCCTGATTGACGATCAGGGACGTGTACCAGACGGCCGTGCCTTCCTTCTTGGCCGCCTCGTAGAGCGCGTTGTCGGCCGCGTGCGCGCACGGAGCGACGAGCAGCGTCGCAATGATAAGTGCAATGCCCCGGGGTTTCATCATTGCGGATACCAGTTCGGTTTGCGCTTTTCTCTGAAGCTCGCAATGCCTTCCTGCGCTTCAGGCGAATGATGGATATCGGCGTTCGAGCGTTTGATAACGAGCGGCGCGGCGGCGTTACGCATCTCGGTCTTGAAATCGCGCTGCGCGCCGGGTGCACCATGCAAGAGCGCGTCGGCGATCGTGGCGAGCCGGTCGTCAAGTTTCTCGGCTTCGACCACTTCATGCACCAGCCCGAGGCGCAGCGCATCGGCCGCGGAAAAGCGCTCGCCGGTCAGCCCATAGCGCAGGAAGCTGCGCTCCCCCAGGGCTCGGGCCAGAAACGGCGCGACACCGAGCGGCGCCATGCCGGCGCGGACCTCCGGGACGGAGAAAAACGCCGCCTCGGTGGCGATCGCAATATCGCAACAGGCGACGACCGCAGCGCCGCCGCCGACCGCCGCGCCGTGCACCGCCGCAATCGTCGGCTTCGAGAACCGGTCGAGCGCGGTCAGCACGTCGGCCAATGAGGCATGCGCGGCCGATTCATCCCCATTGCCGTTGCCGCGCGCCGAGAGATCGGCACCGGCGCAGAAGTGCTTGCCCAAGCCGCGCAGGACGATGATGCGCGTATCGTCGTCACTGCCGCGGACGAAGAACTCACGCGCCAGTTCGTCCAGCATCAGCTGGTCGAACGCATTGGAGCGTTCGGGCCGATTGAGCAAGATTGTCGCAATGCCGCGCGGCGATAGTTCGACTTTGAGCGTTTCCGCCATAACGACCGTTGACCTCCCCGAGCCGCACCCGCGCCATTAGCGGAACAGATCCTGCGTCACCTTCTGCCACTTCGGCAAGTTGCGATAGATCTGTTCGGGTTGCAGAAAGTCAGCCTTGAAGCCGCCTTCTCCCGGGCGCAGCCCGGCGACGACGGGCGGAACGCTCGGCAAGACCGGCAGATAATCGCTCTGCTGAAACACCTTTTGTCCATCCGGCGAAAGCAAAAAGTCGAGCAGGAGCTGTGCGGCGTGCGGATCCCGCGCCTGCTTGATGAGTCCAAGGGCATCGAGCATGACCGGCGCCGGTTCGAGCTTGAGCCAGTCGCACGGCGCGCCCTTGCGCGCGCTGATCATGACGTGGTGATTGAACGCCATCAGATTCATCGCGTACTCGCCGGCGATCACCTGATCGAGCACCGCGCGTGACGACGCCTCGACATTGACGACGTGCTGCGCCGCAAGCGCCTTCAGATACGCCATGCCCTTGTCCTCACCCATCGTGGTCAGGATATTGGCGACAAACCCATAGGCGCCGGCCATGGAGCTGCCGTTCCACGCCATCTTGCCCTTCAACTTTGGATCGAGCAGACCCGCGAACGTCTTGGGCGCCTCGTTCTTCGGCAGCAGCGTCGTGTTGATGCCCGGCGTGAACACATACATGATCACGGCGGTCCAATAGCCGTCCTTGGCCTTCAGCTGCGCCGGATAGTCGGCTTCATTGGGCACACTGAACGGCGACAACAGTCCCGCCTCTTGGAGCGGCAGCATGTTGACGATGCCGTCGAAAATGTCGGCCTGAACACGACCGGCCCGGCCCTCGGCGAGAATCTTTTCGGCCGTCGGTACATCGTCGGCTCGGGTGAATTGCAGCGTTACGCCGGGGTATTTCTTTTCGAAGGCGGCTTTGAGCGGGCGGATGATCTGGTTGACGATCAGCGTCGTGTACCAGACGACCTGGCCTTCCTTCTTCGCCGCATCGATCAGCGCGGCATCCTGCGCTTGCGCGCTTGATGCTGCGGATAACAGGATCGTCATTGCGAGGAGCAAAGCGACGAAGCAATCCAGTCGGAATCGCCGAACCTGGATTGCTTCGCGGAGCCTGTCATCGGACCGCGCGACTTCGCGCGGGTCCGTTGGCTCGCAATGACGGCTGGCAGAAGCAACCTTGCCCCCCAAAGACAGCATCGTCATGCCGGTGCCTTCATGTCCTCGGGCGTCGGAATGTATTTCTCCATCTTCGCGGGCGCGCCGTTCTTGCGCATGTCTTCGAGCCAGATGCGATGGATGCGCGGGTCCTGATCCTCGTATTCGATCTGGTCGCCGCCTTCCTTGAGGCTCTTCGACACCGCCGGCTTGTCGTCGCCGCCGGCGCCAAGGAGCGAGATACGATTGGCCAGGGTGGTCGGATAGCGCAGGCCGCCGACCGCGGTTGCGAGATAGCGCGCCGGCTGCGGCCCGGTGTTGAAATGCTGGTGGAATTGCCGGTCGGACGGCACCAGCACCATGCCATGCTTCCAGTCGATGCGGCGGAAGTCCTTGTCACCCTCGAACCACATCAGCGAATAGCCGAGCCCGATCACGCACATGACGTGGAAGCTCGGCCCGTGGCGGTGGCCCTTCTTGTAGGTGCCGACCGGCATTTCCGAGATGTGCGCGTGCATGGTGCCGTCGGCAAGCACGAACATGATGTTGGTGCCGCCGCCGCCGCGGTCGCCCCAGCTTTTCAGCTCGATGGCGGTCAGATCGGGGACGAAATTCGTCTCCCACATGTGGTTGCCCTGGCGCACGGTGATCAGATCGCCCTCGCCGGAGAAATACTCCTTCTTGCCGGCGCGCTCGGAAAAATCGAAATCGCTGCCGAACACGAAAGCCTCGTTGTGGAAGACGTTCATCACCATCGGCAGATTGGTAGTGCTGACGAGCAGCGCCCGCTCGGTGCCGCTGGCGTTGAAGTGCCGGTGCTTGGCGTTGAGCGGGATCGCGAACAGGCTCTTTTCGCCCCACTCGAAGCTCCGCCGGCTGCCGTCCGGAAACTCGAGCTGCGTCGAGCCGTGCCCCTCCAGCACATAGACGACGTCTTCGTAGAGATGGCGCTGCGGCGTGGTCGATTTGCCGGGACCGATCTCGAACACGAACATGTTGGCGAAGTCGCCGCGTCCCTTCAGGTGCACCGCCGCACCGTTGACGCCGTAACGCGGCCAGGGCGCGGTCGGCACGTCGAACAGGTAGACGCCGTAGTCCTCGGTGAGCGGGATGCCCTCGGCCTTCAGCCAATCGAGATAGGGGTCGATGCCGAAACGGCCGCCTTCCTTCCCTGCAGCACTGATAGGGGCGGGAACGGCGGGTTGCGGGACTTCGCGGATGTTCATGTCTTCCTCCGAGGCAGGCGTTGCCGGACGTTATAGCCGACACGCTGCCATCCGTCATTCCGGGGCACCGCCCCGCCTCACGCAAACAGCAGCGACTTGATCACCACCGGCACCACGCCGGGCGGAGCGATCAGTTCGCCGACATCGACATAGTCGAGTTCCTGCAACTCCATGCCGTCGATCGACACGATCTTGCCGGGCCAGTGCAGTTCGCGATGCAAAATGCGGCCGAATGTCTTGCCGACGTCGCCTTCGATCGCCAGCAGGAGGAGGGCGATGCGCTCCTTAAAGGGCGCAAGCGCGTTCAAAATGCCTTCTCCGGCGGCCTTCAGCCGCCCGTGTTCGGGATCGCCGTGCCACGAAAACGCAATTGCGACGCGCGGATTGCGATCAAGATCGAGTTCGGCGAGGCCAGCACGGATCGCGGCGCCAAGCCGCGCTTGGTCGATATCGGCACTTGGTTCAACATCCACGTGTACGACCGGAACATTATGTACCGGCAGGACGTAAGGATCGGGCAGGTAGATCGTCTTGCCGCTGACCTGGACGGTGAACTGCGAGGCGCCGATGACGGTGGCGCGAATGCGCTGGCCGGGATCGACCAGCGGCAAGCTGCCGCGCCGGCTCAGTTCACGCGCGAGTTCGCCGGCAAGGAGCTTCGCGAGGTCACCGAACTCTTGCGGCTCATGGCCGAACAGATATTCGGCGACGCCCCCTGAAAACGTGATCGCCACGGGCTTCGGCCCGCGCGGTAGCCGCTCGGTGAGGAGGAGCGATTGCCCCAACGAATCGAGCGGCGCGTCGAGAATGTAATCGGCCGCCACGGCGGCCAGACGCCGGGCGATTTTCTGCCGGACCGTTGGATCGGCGAGCGTCTGCGGCGACAGAGCGATGCCGAGATCGGCGCCGACGAGCTCCGCCGAATGATCGACACGCGTCCAGGCGCCGCCTTCATCGGTCGCGCACAGCCGTCCGCCCACCGCGAAGGCCGACAGCCCGACGATTACCCCGCGGTCGATCAGCGCCAGCTTGGTGGTGCCGCCGCCGACGTCCGCATGCAGGATGCAGGCATCGCGTGCCTTGGACAGCGCCACCGCTCCCGAGCCGTGCGCCGCCAGCCGGCATTCCAGCAAATGTCCCGCAGTGGCGCAGACGAACTTGCCGGCCTCGCCGGCGAACAACTCGTCGATGGCGCGTGCGTTCTTGCGCTTGATCGCCTCGCCGGTGAGGATCACCGCGCCGCTGTCGACGTCGCTCTGCGCGACGCCGGCGTCGCGGTAGCAGCAGGCGATGAATTCGCCGAGCGCGTGCGCGTCGATGGTGCCGTCGGGCAGAAACGGCGTCAGCAGGATCGGCGATCGCCAGACGATCTCCCTGCCGATGACCACGAAGCGGCTGGACAGCCCCTGCGACTGCCGCTGCAGGGCGACCTTGGCGAAGAGAAGATGCGAGGTCGAGCTGCCGATGTCGATGCCGACCGTTTTGAACTCGACGTTCTCCTGGCTCCAGATCGCGCGCGCCAGCTCGGCGCGCTCGTCATCGGTCATGGCGTGTTCGTGGAGGAAATCGGTTTCGTGCATCGTGGTCCCGGATCGGTATGGACCGCACAATGCAGCGCGGCAGGCCGATCTTCAATCCATCAAGCCCTGCCAAATCGTCATTCCGGCCGAGCGAAGCGAGAGCCGGAATCCATAGTCCCTAAGCTTGCAGAACGCGCGCAGGCGTATTGAACTACGCCGACTGTGATTATGGATTCCGTTCGCTGACCTCATCCGCGCCCCGGAATACGGTGCAAAATGTCGCCCCTGCCCCTCACCTACGCCAGTTGCCGCTACGATCGCATCGAGCCGCTGCGCTCAGGCGAAGTACCGGTCGAAGGCATCGATCTCAACGTGATGATCTTCCCGTCCGGCCGCATCATTTTCGACCGCATGGTCGGCGGCGAGGAATTTGACGCCTCGGAGCTGTCCGCTTCCGAGTTCATCAGCCTGACCGGCAACGGCAAAAGCAAGTTCGTCGCCATTCCGGTCTTTCCGTCGCGCGTGTTCCGCCACGGCTATATCTTCATCAACACGCGCTCAGGCATCCGCACACCGAAGGACCTTGAGGGCAAGCGCGTCGGCCTGCCGCTCTACACGCAGACCGCCTCGATCTGGCTGCGCGGCCACTTGATGCATCAGTTCGGCGTCGACATCGGCAAAATCCGCTGGGTGCAGGGCGCGGTCGAGACCGTCGGCAGCCACGGCCATCCGCACGCGCTGCCGCTGCTCAAGCCCGTCGCCATCGAGCAGAACATGACGGGCCGGCCGCTCGGCGAAATGCTCGCCGCAGGCGAGATCGATGCCTATCTCGGTTCGCGCAAGCCGCCGTCGTTCGGCATCCATCCGGACGTGGCGCGGCTGTTGCCCAATGCGCACGCGCTTGAGCGCGAGCTGTTCGAGCGCGAGCGGATTTTTCCGATCATGCATCTCGTCGCCATCCGCCGCGCGCTCTACGAGCGGCACCCCTGGATCGCCAACAGCCTGTATGCGGCGTTCGTCGAATCCAAACGCGTCGCGCGCGCCCGGCTGCGCTATGCCGGTTCGCTCGCCGCGATGCTGCCGTGGCTGCAGGATGAGATCGAGGAAATCGACCAGGTGTTTCCCGGCGGCGATCCATTCCCGTACGGCGTTCAGCCGAACCGGCCGACGCTCGAGGCGCTGGTGCGCTACATGGTCGAGCAGCACTTTATTCCGCGAACGATGCCAATCGAACAATTGTTCGTGCCGCTGCCAGGCGCGAGCGGGAATTAATTCACACGCATCGCGCCGAGTTCGATTGTCTTAATTCTGGCTTAAAGCGGCCCGACTGTGGACGGGTCGGTGGCATTCATCGAGGGGGGAATCCATCATGCGCAAGCACCAAATGCTATTGTAGATGCAGGTACGACTGCCGCTGGCCCGTCATGCCAGCGGTTTCTGAGGCACGTCCGCTTTCCAATTCCCGTCACTAAGCTTCGCCTGAGCCAACCTCAGGCGTACGCAGCTCCGCGTCACGGCGAGCCATCGCTTGGTGCGCGGCGAGCGATGGATAGTATGTTTCAGAGTACCGTCTCGCGTGTTCGCTTCGCTCTCAGTGCACTGGGCGTCATTGTCCTCAGTGCGTCATTATTCAATTGGACTCAGGCGTTACGCACCGCTCGGCATCAATACGAATGGGTCGATGCCGGCGCGTCGAACGCCCCCGCACTTGACACTGCGGAAGTCTGGCAAGTATCGGGAAGCTGTGTGCGGCCGTATTTTGTCGGCGCCGCGCTGCGATCAAAAGCCAAGCTTAAAGCCTATTACGATCTGGCGCCCGAGGCGGTTCGGGCGCAGCTGCATCGCTCGCCCGATGTCCTGCAACCTCAGCTCGTCAAAAACCAGCCAGACAACAATGACGATCCGGATACGGAATATGCCGCGCTTTTGCACGTTCAGTACGCCGAATGGTACGCCAACGTGTTCAAGCTTGAAATCGAAGCAGGCCGGTGGCAGCAGCGCTTGATCGACGTTGCGGATCAGCGGCTGATGCTCAGCGAATCCGCGCGCGAGAGTTTTGGAGGATCCTCCGGCCGCGATAGCGCAGCGCCTGTTGCAACACGCAGTTTCGACACGCAGGTGCTGGCGACGCTGGGGCTCGGCGGATTTCCCAAGGTCGAAGAGCAGAGGCTGCGGGCGGATTGCGTCAAATTCAGCCTCGTGGACAAGGTTCTGACGAGTCCGAACTATCTCGCGGAGCTCTGGCGCTGGCCGGTCGAGCAGACCGCTGCAATCGCGCTCGCATTGGAGCTTATTCTCCTCAGCATTTTTCTTGTGCCGCTGACCCTGCTCGTTGGAACCGGCGACGCGCAGCTCGCCGCACAGCATGTCCGCGATGCGCTCAACCGCCGAGCGGCGAAGGTCAGAAGCTTCGATTGGAAGGAACACATCACCGGCGCGGCCGAAAAATTCCAGGCCATGCTCACGGCAACCCGTGTCCAGCTTTTCAAGCTCGGTGCGAGGTCGAGACCGGTCGTCGAAGAACAGATCGTTCTCTTCCTGCGATGGGTCGTTTTGCCAAGTATCGCGTTGGCCGCGAGACTGAGGCAGCGGTGCGCTTCTCTACTTCGCCGCCACGTCCGTTTCCAGGATACCGGCCACGGTCTTGATCTCGTTGCGCGCATATTGCGGCAGGCCGGCGCTGATCGAACTGCCTGAGTTGAACGACGAGCGGCCCATCAGCACGTCGGCCGGAACCAGATTGCGCAGCACCGGCACCTTTTCGTAGCCGCGCTTTTCGTCGAGCACGTCCGCCTTGATCGCCAGCGCCATGAAGGCCGTGACCACGGTGCGGCTGGGTTCGGCCGGATGGCCCTGAAATACGGCGAGGAATTTGCCGAATTTCATGATCTGATTGACATGGAAAATATCCTGCTCGAGCACGCCGCTGACCGGGGTGTCGAGCGCGGTCAATTGCTGCAGTCCAGGCTGGTCGACGTCGGCGGGGGAAAGCGCCGAAAATTCGCTCTGAAAGTCGATCTCGTCGGAAATCCTCTTGCCGCCTTCGCGCAGCTTGTTGACCAGCAGGATACCGAGCGGAATCTTGCCTTCGAGCTTGTAGGTCGACTGCACGCAGATCGAACTGGCGCGCCCCGTACACCATTTCCGGTCCGGATCCTGGTTGCCCATTCCGGCCGTATCGGTGAACGGAACAATGTCGGCCGCGGCCAGCGTCTTGTGCTTGATGGCCGGATCGATCCGACCGAGGAAATCGAGCGTCACATAGTGCGCAAGATCGATCGAACCGGGCGCGCGGTCGAGCAGGAAGCGCGCCTGCGCCACGTACATGTAGAGTTTCTCGAGCTGCGGCTTGCCGTCGTGCTCGACCTTGCGCACGGTCGGTTCCGTATAGGACGGATAGAGCGCCAGAAACTTTTTCTCGTCGGGATGAGCCAGCGCCCAATTGTCGAAGCGCACCATGTTCAGATTACCGTCGACCGCGTCCGCCGGCTTATCGCTGAACGCGATCGTCGCGGGCTTGAGCTGCGCAACAGGAGTGTTGCGTGCCGAACCCACGTCATCGACGCCGAACGCAGCGGCACTCGCGGCCGTCAACGAACCGATCAGCGCGATAAGCACGATCGGGTGCCTATAGCCCATCTGAAATTCCTCTAGAATCAATCGTACCCACCGCCCCCGTAATAACCGCGCGGTGGCGGGCGTTGCGCCCCGTAGGTGGGATTATTGCCGTACGGAGCGTAATACCCGCGTCCGCTCGGCGGTGGCGGCGCGGGCGGCGGCGGCTGCTGGAAACCGGGGAGCGTCCAGTTGCCGAACAGTCCGCGGGACTGCGGTGGCGGCTGTTGCTGCCAACCGCCGTTGCTGGAGTAATAACGGCCGTCGTAAGCCTCGGCCGCACCCCCATAAGCGCCCGCGCCTCCCTCATAACCCGGCCCGTTATAGGCGGCATACGCCTGCTCCTGGCGCTGCTCGGCGGCGGCCTCGGCCGAAACGAGCTGATTTTGCGTATCGGCGAACTGCCCGTTTGGTCCGATCCGGAAATGCTCGACAAAATCGCCGCGCGCACCGGCGCCGCGTATGACATTGCCGCTCATATAGTCGATCGGCAGGTCGACAAGATCGCGCTTTGCTTCGAGCGAAGGCCCATTGAGGAGTGCCTTGGGCGCGATGCCGTCCGACCAGATGTCTTCGATGATCGGCTTGAAGATCGGCAGCGCCACGCGCGCGCCGTCGACGCCGCCGAGCGAGCGGCGCTTGCCGTCGCCATTATCGTAGCCGACCCAGATCGCGACGGTGACGTCATTGGTGAAGCCGACGAACCAGCCGTCGACCGCATCCTCGGTCGTACCGGTCTTGCCGGCCACGTAAGGCGACAGCGCACCGATGGCGCGCGCGGTGCCGCGCGCGACCACGCCCTGCAACATCGTTTTGAGCTGATAGAAGCTCGCGGGGTCGGCGGCGCCGATTTTCGGGAACACCGGATCCTTCGGATAGGCGAAGACGGTCTTGCCATCCTTCTCAATTGAATCAATGGCGTGCGGCTGCGGCCTTACTCCCCCGTTGGCGATCGCGGCGTAGAAGGCGGCAAGATTGATCATGTGAACCGGCTGCGCGCCGAGTACGAACGGATAATAGCGCACGCAGTCGGTATAGATTTTCGCCGCGACCGCGGTGGCGCAGACATCATCGAGACTCTGTTCTGGATCGGCATCGATACCGCCGTCGAGCAGATGAGCGGTGATGATGTTGACCGAATGTTCCAGCCCAAACCGCATCGTGTAGACGCCGCTGCTGCTGCCGTCGGCATTGCGCGGCGTCCAATAGTCCTTCTCCTGCCCAGTATCGTCATAGGCGATTTGCGGCGTGCCGCCTTGGCGGCCGCCGATCGGCGGCAGCGTGATCGGATCGTTGAGCACCAGCGTATTGGGCTGCAGCCCTTTTTGCAGCGCCGTCAGGTAGGTGATCGGCTTGATCGCGGAGCCGGGCTGGCGTTCGGTCTGCCATGTCCGGTTAAGCTGACTGAGCGGATAAGAAAAACCGCCGACCATCGCGAGAATGCGACCGGTCTTGTTGTCGAGCGCGAGAACCGCACCCTGCACCGTCGGACGGACACGGATTTCGGCGCGGGCCGGCGCCGATTTTGTCCGCCCGCGACTATTGGCCGGCGGCGCCCTGCCCTCGACCACCTCGACATAGATCACGTCATAGAGACTCAAGGCGCGGCGGATGGCCGATGTGTACGTCGTCAGCGGCACGATGCGGCCGTCCGGCAGGCCGACACGGATCGCGCCGTCGCCCCGCTTACCGCCCTTGTCGAGGACGGCGGCCGGCGTCCAATGCACGTCATAGAGCGGCAGGTGCACGGTTTGCAGCGCCTGTTGCCAAGCCGGCATCGTGCTCGGCGGGCCACTTGGCTTGGCCGTCGAGAGTTTCGTCACGGCCGTCGCGATATTGGCTTCCGGTCCCCGGAACTGCATCCGGCCGTTGGTGATCTCATAGCGGGCGAGCCCATCCTGCAGCGCGCTTTCGGCTTGGCGCTGCAGTTGGGGGTTGATCGTGGAATGAACGGTGTAGGAATCCGCCGTGAGACTATCGACGCCGTCGGTCTTGGCCTCACGGCCGAGAAAATCGACGAAGCCGAAGCCGCTGTCGCGATGCTCCGGCGTAAAGGCGACGAGCTTTGGGGGCGCTGCAAGCGCCTGATCCTTCTGCTGGGCGGTGATGAAGCCATCGTCCTTCATGCGGCTGATGACGTAGTTGAGACGGTCCTTGGAGCGCTCCGGATGGCGATCGGGATTGTAGAAGCTCGGTCCCTTGAGCAGACCGGCAAGCATCGCGGCTTCCGACAGCGTCAGGTCCTTGGCCGATTTGCCGAAATAGGCGTGCGCGGCCATTTCGACGCCCCACGCGCCGCGGCCCATATAGACGGAGTTAATGTAGAGCTGGAGAATCTCGTTCTTGCTCAGCGTGTTCTCGAGCCGCGACGCCACGATCATTTCGCGAATCTTGCGCTGATAGGTGACATCGGCCCCGACCAGGAGATTCTTTACGACCTGCTGGGTGATGGTGGAGCCGCCCTCCGGCCGGCCCGGATTCGCGAGATTGCCGATAAAGGCGCGAATGATGCCGCGCTCGTCGATGCCGTGGTGCTGATAGAAGCGCTGGTCTTCGGCCGCGATGAACGCCTTCTGGACGAAATCGGGAATGGCGGAGAGCGGCTCCCAGATGCGGCGATTGCTGGGCAGATACACGTCGGCGAATTTGGCGCCCTTGCCGTCGAGCACAGTGCTCATGCTCGGCAGCTTCCTGTCCTTGAGGGCTTTAAGCTGAGCCTGGTCGGGCAGGTCGGCGGCGGCATTATTGTAGAAGTCCATCACCTGGCCGAGATCGACCACCGGCTTGTCGACCGGCTCGTTCTTGCAAAACTGGTGATAGGCGGTGTTGAGGTCGGCAAAATTGATGCCGTGAAACACTTCGGCATTGGCGCCGACAGCCTTCGGGTCGTCGAGCGCGGTGCTGATCAATTCGTCGAGATTGATCGACTCGATGTCGAAGGCTTTGCGCATGTGGGCACAGCCGTCGCGCAGAACCTGCACCACCTGGGCCTGATCGGTCGCCGGATCGAACTTGGTCTTGACCGCCTGCGGCTGGGTCATGACCTCGCTGAGCGCCAGCGCCGTCGCAAAAATCTTTACGAGAATAGGGTCCATCGGGCTTCGGCGGGCAGAATCCAGTTGCGGGGGACGACCTATCTACAGTGAACGGCAATTATAGTGATCCGATCCTTACAAAAAGACTTTTTTTAGGGCTCCCGTTACCGCATTCCGCGACTCGTACACGAATGCGCCGCAGGGCATCCTGGTATTGGCACAAATCAGGGCTTTGCCGGCGATAATCCGTCGAAATGGCGGCGCTTTTGCAACCAGGCGAGCATGCACAGGCCAGGCAAACCGGCGAGCGCGCAAAGGACGAAAAACCACACCCAACCGGTGATGTGCTCGACGAAGCCGCTGCCGAGCGAGAAGAAGGTACGCCCGAGCGCGGCAAGCGCATTCAACAGGGCAAACTGCGTTGCCGTGTAGAGCGGGTTCTTGCACAGCACCGACAGGTACGCGACGAAAATCACCGTTCCGACCGCGTCGGTAAAGAATTCGATCGTCGTCGTCAGCGTCAGCAGCGCCGTGTTCATGCCGACATGGGCCTGCCAGGAAAAGCACAGGATCATCAGCGTCTGTAGGAGGCCGCCGATCCATAGGCTCTTCGATAGCGGCAGCGCGCGCGCAATGAAACCGCCGGTGAAGCCGCCTAAGAGCGTGGCGACGAAGCCGATGCCATTGCGGATGCCGGCGATCTGAGGGAGCGAAAAGCCAAGGCCGAGGATGAAATTGGTCGACAACGAGAAGGCGAGCGCGTCGGCGAGTTTGAACAGGATCACGAAGGTCAGGATGGCGAAGGCGAGGTCGCGCGACAGAAAGTCGCGAAAGCTCGCGACCGCCGCGTGGAAAGTGCGCGTGAGCCAATTAACCTGCGCCGCTGCCGGCTCCTTCCCGGCAGAAGCCGATTTCGGGTGTTCCGGCTCGCGCGCCAACAGCGTCGCCAGGATGCCGACCAGGATGAGGACCGCCATGACACCATAACAGGCGCTCCAAGCCGCGCGCGCATCGAACACGCTGCGCAGCCACGTCACCAGCAGCAGCGCGCCGGCGCCGGAGGTCAGCGCGCCGATCCGGTAAGCGGCGATGTAGGACGCAAGCCCCGCAGCCTGCTCGTTCTCCTCAAGGCTCTCCACGCGGAAGGCATCGATGATGATATCCTGCGTCGCGGACGCCGTAGCCACGAACAGACCACCGAGCGCGACGACGCCGGCAGAAACCGATGGATCGGTCAAACCGAGCAGCACGATCGCGGCCATCAGCCAGAGCTGCGTGAACAGCAGCCAGCCGCGGCGCCGGCCCAGAAGCCGCGAGAGCACCGGGATGTCGAGCGCATCGGCGAACGGCGCCCAGAGGAATTTTATGCTGTAGGGAATGCCGACGGCCGCGAACAGGCCAATGGTCCGCACGTCGACGCCGCTTTGCGTCATCCACGCCTGCAGCGTCGAGCCAACCAGCACAAGGGGGAGTCCGCTGGAAAAGCCCAGCAGCAGCACGATCAGCACGCGCCGTTTGCAATAAACGGCGAGCGCTTCGCGCAGCGACGGGCGCTTTTTCAGCAGTTCCCCGGCGGCGTCGTCAGCTACAGTCATCGTCACGGCGTAGCTGATTTGGCGTGGCCTGCCCAGCCGCTATTCGCCGGCTTCGAGCTTGCGCACCACCGGCACGGGAATAATGTCGGCCGTGCTCTTTTCGGCCTCGAATTCCACATCGATGATCCGGGCGCCGCGTTTTTCCACCTTCTCGGACGAGATCAGAATTTGCCGGACGTCCTCGTTGGCCTGGCCGAAATGCTGCTGCAGCTTGAGCACTCGCTCGTGCATCCGCGTGACGTCGTCAATGAGTTTGGCCACCTCGGTCTGAATCTGGCCGGCGGCTTCGCGCATCCGTGCGTCGCGCTGAATCTGCTGGATCACGTGGACAGCGATCATCAGCAGTGACGGCGAAACGATGACAATCTTGGCGCGGAACGCCTTCTGCACGATGTCGTCGAAACCGTCGTGCAGCTCGGCATAGACGGACTCCGACGGCACGAACATCAAAGCCAATTCCTGCGTCTCGCCTGGAATGAGGTATTTCGCCGCGATGTCGGCGATGTGCTTGCTCATGTCCTGGCGCACCCGCGTGGCGGCCGGACGCCGCTCGTCGTCGCTCGCGGCGGCCCGATAGGCCGCGATGGCTTCGAGTGGAAACTTGGCGTCAATGACGAGCGGCCGCTGGTCCGGCAGGAATACGACGCAATCCGGCCGCATACGGTTGCCGAGCGTGTACTGAAACTCGTAGCAGTCCTTGGGCAGGCTATCGCGGATAATGATCTCCATCCGGCCCTGGCCGTACGCGCCGCGCTCCTGCTTGTTGCTGAGCACGTTTTGCAGCGCCGTCACTTGGCCCGCGAGCGCCGTGATGTTCTTCTGCGCGCCGTCGATGACGGCCAGCCGCTCATGCAACTTTTGCAAGTTTTCGGCGGTGTGCCGGGTGGTCTGGTGCAGCGAATCGCCAAGCCGGTGCGACACCGAATCGAGCCGCTCGTTGACAGAATGCTGCAGTTGCGACTGGCCCTGCGACAACAAGCCGATCATCGCCTCCATGCGTGCCGCCGTATCGGCCTGGGCGTCGGCCAGTTCACTCATGGCGGCGGCGTGGGCCTGCGCCAGGGCGCGCGATCGCCATGCCATGATGACAATAATGGCAAGCACGGCCGCGGCCGCGGCCGCGGCAGCTGCGATGCCAAGCACGGCGGCGGCCGGCAACCCGGCAATATCGGGAATGTGCAGGTGTTCGAATAGCGGCTGGGACTCGGACATCTAGCGACTTTACGCGATTCGCCCGCCCCGAACAAATGGCGAACGCCTGCACGGCAGGGGATGACCGCGGGCGGGGCCGGGGCGCCAATTGACCGCCGTTTACGCACCCCTTACATCGCCGAACATGGCGCTGCGCGAAATCATCAAACTGCCGGATAAGCGGTTGCGGCTTAAGTCCGAGCCGGTCAAGCGCATCGATGCCGGCATCCGCAAACTGGTCGATGACTTGTTCGAGACCATGTACGACGCACCCGGCATCGGGCTCGCCGCCATCCAGATCGGCGTGGCCAAACGCGTCGTGACCATGGATCTTTCGAAGAAAGAGGACGATCACAAGCCGCAAGTCTTCATCAATCCGGAGGTGGTCTGGAAATCGGACGAAAAATCCAAATACGAGGAAGGCTGCCTGTCGATCCCCGAATACTACGAGGAGGTCGAGCGGCCCGCACAGGTCAAGGTCAAGTATCTCGACATCGACGGCAATGAACAGGAAATCGAGGCATCGGGTCTGATGGCGACCTGCCTGCAGCACGAGATCGACCACACCAACGGCGTGCTGTTCATCGACTACATTTCCAAGCTCAAACGCGACCGCATCGTCAAAAAATTCGCCAAGGCGGCTAAGAAGGAGGAGGCTTGACCGGGCGCCTGATCCGCCGCCGGCTGCCGGCCTCAAACCGATCAATGGCCGCACCGTCGACCGCTACACGACGCTGTGATATGTTTGCTTGGACGGAGAACCAATGACAGATCTTTTGGTGCGCGACATAGATCCCGCGCTGAAGCGCAAGCTTGAGGAGCGCGCACGGGCGCATGGCCGGAGCCTCACAGAGGAAGCCCGGGCTGCCATCGAGCGTGGCATGGCCGACGAAGGAAGCATCGCCAAACCACACACAGATGAGCTGGGTACGCGGCTTTTTGGAATGCTGCCGGACGAATGGCGGGGCGACGACTTGGTATTTGGACTGCCGCGGGATTTGTCCGAACCCGCCGAGTTCGGATGATCGTTCTTGATACCAACATCATTTCGGAAGCTTTCCGAATCGCTCCGAACTCGACGGTCCGGTCTTGGCTCGACGCACAAAAGCCCGCAGACCTCTTTCTTTGCGCGCCGGTCTTGGCTGAGCTGCGCTATGGCATAGAGCGCCTGTCCGTAGGCGCGCGCCGAACTGGCCTCGAACAAATGATATCGAGGGTAGAAAGCGAACTGTTTGAAAGCCGGATTCTTCCTTTCGATCGCGAAGCTGCCTATGAATTCGGGCGTATCCAAGCGCGGCGCGTCAATCTCGGACGGCCAATATCAACGATGGATGCCTTGATAGCCGCGATTGCCGTCAGCAATCGTATGGCGATTGCAACGCGCAATACTGGCGACTTCGCCGAACTTGGACTTGACGTAATAAATCCGTTTGCTCCGGCTGCGGCTCCATAAGATCGGGCTCAAGACTATGTCGCTCCGCCTCATCTTCATGGGCACGCCGGATTTTGCGGTGCCCACTCTGGTCGAGCTGGTCGGCGGCGGACATGACGTCGTGGCGGTCTATACGCGGGCGCCGCAGCGGGCCGGGCGGCGCGGCCTGGAGCTGACGCCGAGCCCGGTGGCGCGTGAAGCCGGACGGCTTGGCATTCCAATCCTCACGCCGAAATCGCTGCGCGAGGCCGAAACGGCCGCGGCCATGGAGGTCCGTGGCGCCGACGCGGCCGTGGTCGTCGCATACGGCCTGATCCTGCCGAGCGCGATCTTGGAAGTATTTTCGCTCGGTTGTTTCAATCTCCACGCCTCGCTGTTGCCGCGCTGGCGCGGCGCAGCGCCGATCCACCGCGCCATCATGGCGGGTGACGCCGAAACCGGCGTGTCGGTCATGCGGATGGAGGAAGGCCTCGATACCGGGCCCGTTGCGATGGTGGAGCGCGTGCCGATCGGCCCCGATACGACCACGGGCGAGTTGCATGACCGGCTGGCGCGGCTCGGCGCCGATCTCATGTTGCGTGCCATCGGCGCACTGGAGCGCGGCTCACTGCACGTGACGCCGCAACCGGACGAAGGCGTCACTTACGCCAACAAGATCGAGAAGACCGAGACGCGCGTCGACTGGCGCAAACCGTGGCAGGACGTTCACAACCATTGCCGTGGGCTGTCGCCATTTCCCGGCGCATGGTGCGAATTTCCGGGCGTCGGGCGCGTGAAGATTCTTCGCACCACGAAGGGCGCCGGCAGCGGACCGCCCGGCCGCGTGCTTGACAACAAGCTCACCATTGCCTGCGGCGACGGCGCGGTGCAGTTCGTCGAATTGCAGCGCGCCGGCGGCAAGCCGATACCAGCGGAAGAATTTCTGCGCGGCATGACGATCAAAGCGGGAGAGCAGATTGCCTGAGCGGACAAGCCATGGCTGAGCAGTATACGGTCTACATCGACGATAATTTCAAATACATGGACGAGGATGCGCGTATCAAATGCGGCACCTATGAATCGCTTGAAGAGGCGTTGCAGGTCTGCAAGGCGACCGTCGACGCATGCCTGATGAGGGCGCACAGGCCGGGGATGTCGGCGCGGCAATTATATGAAGAGTACGTTGCGGCTGGCGACGATCCGTTCATCGTCGGACCGGGCGCCAGCTTTTCCGCCTGGACATATGCCAGGCAGCGTTGCGAGACGCTGTGCGGCGGCAGCGTGGAAGACGCTTGATGCCCCGCTACAAGCTCACGCTCGAGTATGACGGCACGCTTTATGTGGGCTGGCAGGCGCAGCACAACGGCGCCTCGATCCAGGGCGCGCTGACCGACGCCATCGCGGCATTCGCCGCCGAGCGCGCCGCGGTGCGCGGCGCCGGCCGCACCGACGCCGGCGTGCATGCGCTCGGCCAGGTCGCGCATGTCGATCTCACCAAACAATGGGACACCGACACGGTGCGCGACGCCATCAACTTTCATCTGCGCCCGCAGCCGATCGCCGTGCTTACGGCCGAACAGGTCGCGGACGACTTCGACGCGCGATTTTCGGCCATCAAGCGCCACTATCTCTACCGCATCGTCAACCGCCGCGCCGATCTGACGCTCGAGGCCAACCGTGTCTGGCGCGTGCCGCGCCCGCTCGATGCCGCCGCCATGCACGAGGCGGCGCAAAGCCTGATCGGCCGGCACGATTTCACCACCTTCCGTGCCGCCGAATGCCAGGCCAAGTCGCCGGTGAAGACACTCGATCGCCTCGCTGTCGTGCGCGACGGCGAACAAATCCGGATCGAAACCTCGGCGCGCTCGTTCCTCCACCACCAGGTCCGCTCGATAGTCGGCTCGCTCATCCACGTCGGCGAAGGCAAATGGAGCGCCGCCGATCTCGAAGCGGCGCTCGCGGCCCGCGACCGCGCCCGCTGCGGCCAAGTCGCGCCGCCGTACGGGCTTTATCTGGTGCGGGTGGAGTATTGAGGCTGCGCGGAATGCATCATGCCGGAGGGTGACGTCGACGTCGTGGTGGTTGGCGGCGGCGCGGCCGGCGTCGCGGCGGCGAGGCGGCTCGCCGACGCTTCCATCCGCTGTCTCTTGGTCGAGGCGCGCAAGCGGCTCGGCGGTCGCGCCTGGACGGTTCACGACCGGGACGGCCATGCCCTCGATCTCGGCTGCGGCTGGCTGCATTCCGCCGATCGCAATCCGTGGACCAGCGTCGCTCAACAGGAAGGCTTCGCGATCGACAAGACGCCGCCGCCGTGGAGGAACAGGCCTCTCGAAGCAAGCCTTTCACGCGCCGAGCACACGGCGTTTCGCCACGTTATCGATGAATTCTACGACCGGCTGGAGGAAGCGGCGCAGGGCGAGGCAGACGCTCCGGCGTCAAGTTTGCTCGACCCGGCCAATCGCTGGAATCCGCTGCTCGATGCCATGAGCACCTACATCAGCGGCGCCGAGCTCGAACGGGTTTCGTTGAAGGATCTGGACAACTATCACAGCACCGACCTCAATTGGCGCGTCGTCGAAGGCTATGGCACGCTGATCAGCGCTTATGGAGCGAACCTGCCGGCCATGCTGGACTGCCCGGCCAGTGAGATCGATCACAGCGGCAAACGTTTGAAGATAACGACAGGCAAAGGATCGATCGCCGCCGATCAAGTCATCATTACGGTGCCGAGCGCGATCCTCGCCGCCGAGCGCATCCGGTTCACTCCGGCGCTTCCCGATAAGGTCGAAGCCGCGCACGGCCTGCCGCTCGGCCATGACGACAAGCTCTTCATGTCGCTAGAGAGTGCCGAAGAATTTCCCACGAGTGCCCGGCTGTTCGCTCATACGGACCGAACCGCGACGGCGGGCTATCACATCAGGCCGTTCGGCTGGCCGATGATCGAAGCCTATTTCGGCGGCGCATGCGCGGCCGAGCTTGAAGCGGCCGGTGAAGCGGCTTTTTTCGACTTCGCCGTCGCGGAGTTGGTTGGCGTGATGGGAAGCGACTTTGCCAAGCGCCTAAAACCGATACGGGTTCACCGCTGGGGCATCGATCAATACGCGCTCGGCGCCTATTCGTTTGCTCGGCCGGGATACGCCGATCGCCGCGCCGTTTTGGCCAAGCCCGTCGATGATCGTCTGTTCTTTGCCGGCGAAGCCTGCTCGCTGCACGACTTCTCGACTGCGCACGGCGGTTATCTCACCGGGACAGCAGCCGCGGAAAGCGTGATCGCCACGCGCGGTAAGGCGCGGGCTATTCGAAATATTTCTCGATAATCCGCCGATACACCGCCGTCAGCGCCACAAGATCGGCGACCGGCACGCATTCGTCGATCGCGTGCATGGTCTGCCCAACCAAGCCGAATTCCAGCACCGGGCAATAGTCCTTGATGAAGCGCGCGTCCGATGTGCCGCCGGTGGTCGACAGTTTCGGTTTGCGTCCGGTCACTTCGGCAATCGCGGACGCCGCAAGCTCCGTGAATGGGCCCGGCTTGGTGACAAAAACATCGGCGTTCGACGGTTCCCACTCGATGGCGAAGCGGACGCGGCCCTCGGCGGCTGCCTCCGCCCGCTGTCCGATAAGCTGTTTGAGCGAATCCTGGCTGTGCCGGTCGTTGAAGCGGATGTTGAAACGCGCCCGCGCCTCGCCTGGAATGAGATTGACCGTCTTGTTGCCGATGTCGATCGAGGTGAATTCGAGGTTCGACGGATCGAACTGCGCGCTGCCGTCGTCGAGCGGCGCCTGGATGGCCGCGATCAGCTTGACCAGCCCGCGCACCGGATTGTCGGCGCGATCCGGATAGGCGACGTGGCCCTGCTTGCCAGTCACAACCAGCACACCGTTGAGCGAGCCGCGGCGGCCGGCCTTGATGGTGTCGCCGAGCATGTCGACGTTGCTCGGCTCGCCAAGCACGCAGTGATCGAATTTTTCGCCGCGCGCGGCCGCCCATTGCAACAGCTTGATGGTGCCGTTGACGGCGATGCTCTCCTCGTCGCCGGTGATGAGCAGCGAGATCGACCCATGCTTTGGCTTGCCGTCATTCGCCGCCAGATAATCCAGCGCCGCGGCGACGAAGCAGGCGATGCCGCCCTTCATGTCGACGGCGCCGCGCCCAAAGAGCTTGCCGTCCGCGACCTCGCCGGCGAACGGCGGATGACGCCACATCGTTTCGTCACCCGGCGGCACGACATCGGTATGGCCGGCGAACACCAGATTGGGTTGCTCGGTGCCGATGCGCGCATAAAGGTTCTCGATCGGCGCGGTGCCGGGCTCGGTAAACGTCATGCGCTGAACGCTAAAACCCGCTTTCGCCAGCACGCCGTGCAGATACGCGAGCGCGCCGCCGTCCGCCGGCGTCACCGACGGGAAGCGCAGCAGGTCGCGGGCGATGGTGAGAGGATCGGCGGTCATAGCAAACACTCTAGCTCGCGCGGCCTGCGCCCGCGAGCGGATCGGGACCATGCGGGTTGGGACCCACGGTACCTTTGCGGAAACCAAGTTCGACCAATAGCGCGATACCGAAGGCGGTAAACGGCACAGCGAGGGCGTAAGCCAGCGTGCTCGGGCTTGCATCGCTGCCGGCCCAACCCAGAACCGAGAACAAGTCGAGCATCACGCTCGCTGCAAAAAAGACGCCGAGGAGCCAGAACGGCAGGTTGCGGTCGTTGGCGCGCTTGGTGGCAATGGCGAATTCCGGATAGGTGAACACGAGATCGACGATGGCGTTCAGCTGATCGCCTTGGATCTGGCTCGCCGCATAGCACGCCGCCATGTTGGCGGCGCCGACCGCGAGCATTCCGATCCAGAACGGCTTGCGGCCGATGCGGCCGTGGAAGCCATCGAGCAGCCAGAGGAGATAGCGCCAATCCATCGCGGCCACGCGCGTCAATCGCGCAACAGTTCGTTGATGCTGGTCTTGGCGCGGGTCTTTTCATCGACGCGTTTGACGATGACGGCGCAGTAGAGGTTCGGGTTTACGTTTCTGCCGCGCGCCTCTCCGGGCATTGAGCCCGGCACCACCACCGAATAGGCCGGCACCTCGCCCTGCGTGATCGCGCCGGATTCGCGATCGACAATCTTGGTCGAGGCGCCGATGAACACACCCATCGACAGCACCGCGCCTTCGCGCACGATGACACCCTCGGCCACTTCGGAGCGCGCCCCGATGAAGCAATTGTCCTCGACGATCACCGGTCCGGCCTGCAACGGCTCAAGCACGCCGCCGATGCCGACGCCGCCGGAGATGTGACAGTTCTTGCCGATCTGCGCGCACGAGCCGACCGTGGCCCAGGTGTCGATCATGGTGCCGGAATCCACATAGGCGCCGAGATTGACGAACGACGGCATCAGCACCACGCCCGGCGCAATGTAAGCGGCGTGGCGCACCACGCAGCCGGGCACGGCGCGAAAGCCGGCACCGCGGAATTTCTGGTCGTCCCATTCGTCGAATTTCGACGGCACCTTGTCCCACCACGCCGCATGCGCCGGCCCGCCTGGAATAACGCTCATGTCGTTGAGACGGAACGACAGCAGGACCGCCTTTTTGAGCCACTGATTGACCTTCCAGGTGCCTTTCGCAGGGCCGTCCGCCGCGCGCTCGGCAACGCGCGCTTGCCCGCTATCCAGCAATTCGAGCGCCGCCGCAACGGCGTCACGCACCGGCCCCTTGGTGGTCGGCCCGATGCCGTCGCGCTTCTCGAAGGCGTCGTCGATGGTCTTTTCCAGATCGGCTGTCGACATGGATACGATCCTTGGAAGGGATCCCTGTTGCGGCGGTTTGTCGGGGCGGAGCCCAATAATGTCAAGCAATTGCTACAGATTAAGCCCGCGCAACGATACCGCGCAAAAACTCCGCCAGATCGTCGGTAACGTAATCGACATGCGGCTCGTCGCGGCCGGCGAGCTCCCAGTCCTCGCGCAACACCACGCCGGCGCCCTTCGGCACCACCAGAACCGTGGTCATGCCGAGCGCGTGCGGCACTTCGAGATTGCGGGCGAGGTCTTCGAACATCACCGCGCTGTTTGGATCGACGCGGTGCCGCTTGAGAAAGCGCTGATAGACTTGCGGCTGCGGCTTCGGCTCGAGTTCAGCCGCCCTGATGTCGAATACGTCTTCAAAGTGATGCCCGATTTCGAGCCGGCGCATCACCGCATCGGCGTGCGCCCGCGTGCCATTCGTAAGGATCAGCTTGCGCCCGGGCAGCTCGCCGATCGCGGCGCCGAGCTCCGGATTTGGCGTCAGCGGCGAGTGATCGATCTGATGGACCATTTCGAGAAATTCGTCCGGCTGAAGCCCGTGCTCCTCCATCAGGCCGCGCATCGTCGTGCCGTAGCGCCGGTAATAATCCTTCTGCAGGCGGAACGCCTCGTCATGGCTGATCTTCAGGAAATCGGCGACGTAGTCGCGAATGCGCTGGTCGACCTGGTGCCACAGGTTGAGATGATGCGGATAAAGCGTGTTGTCGAGATCGAACACCCAGGTCGCGATTCCGCGGAACCCGCGCGACGCGTGCGGTCCGGTTCCCTGCGACTCGTTATTGCCATTTTTCACCGTCACAGTGTTTAGCCGTTATCGAATCGGATGCAATGCGGGCTGAGGCTGGAACTGGGGCTGGGGTCGGGTGATGCGTCGGAAGTTGCGGAAAACGCTGCCGTTTCTCATGGCCATTTTTCTCGGCACCATGGCGGCCGCGCTGATCGCCGGCATGGCCATGCTGGCGGCGCATTCGTAATCACTTCAACTCAGCTTAGTCGCCGGCTCAGCTCACCTCGCGCCAGGTCGGCGCCGGGAGCACGCCTTCGATCGCTCCGTCGTGCAGCGCGACCGGATCGCGTTCGCCCTCCAGGGCGAGCCGCAGCATGGAGCGCGCGAGCTCGTCCGGCTTGATCGATGAGTTGCCGATCGCTTTGAGCGTCAGCCACGCCTCATCGAACGCGGTCTCGATCACGACCAGCGTCTGTGGATCGAACGTGCTGTTGTGGAATCCGCGCAAGGCCTGCCCTCATCGCGATACGGCTTTTGCAAGGTCCGACTTGAAGATTGCCGACGCGAAGTCTCGGCGCAGACTTGGCCGAGTTTGTGGCCGAGATGTTGACGCCATTCTCACGTTTATCTGATCGAAGGCCGGCCCGGCGGCGATTTCATTGATCAGTTTTTTCAAAATTGCATCAGCAAAATTGTCATAATTTGCCACCGGAACCATGAACGCGCCCGGCCCGCCGATGACATTGGTAAAATAGTAATGGTCGAGGCCCGGTTCCACGGTCAGGATCGGCAGGCCGTTGATGCCGACACCGTCGGCCACGGCTTCGTCGCGCGCCATTGCCGCCGGGCGACCTGAATTGTTGGAGCCGTCGCCCGAAACATCGATGATGCGCCGGGCGCCCTTGTAAGGACTCTGCGCCAGCAAAGTGCGCGCGTAATCGATCGCGCCGCTGATTGACGTACCGCCGCCGAACAGCTTGCGCGGCGCTGCGTCGATCGCGCCGGCGAACGCCTCGGCGCTGGGCGTATCCTTGATCAGCGTCCAGTCGGCGACGACGATGTGCAGGAACGGCCCGGTCCATTGAAACATCGTCACCGCGATCGAGTGCGTGCCGAGTGAGCGGACGGCATTGAGCACCTGCGGATTGCGGAACGCCGCCGCGTAACCCTGCTTCTGCAATTCGAAGCGGCTCATGCTGACACTACCGGACGTGTCGACCGCAAGCACGAGCGCGACGGACACTTGAGCTGAGCCTTGGGACTGCGGACTCCCTTGCGGCGGCGCCTCGCTCTGCGCCGTGGCCGGTCCGGCAATGCCCGCACCAAACAACAGCGCGAGCAGCGCACCCGTCAATCGCCGCGCAAAACGATTTTCAGGCTCGCCCATACCCCTGCGCCATCGCCCTTAGCTCACGCTTTCAACCGCGGCAGAAGCCGCTCGGCATTGCCGCTTGCGATCGAGTCGAGATCGGACTGCGGCAGGCCGAGACTGCGCAGATTGTTGATCTGATCAAGCGGAAAATACGGAGTGTCGGTGCCATAGGTCACTTGCGACATCGGCACGAGCTTTTGCAGCGCCGCCATCGCGGCCGGATGCGTGGCGTTGGCGGTGTCATAGTAAAGACGGCGGAATTCGGCCTCGATGCCGTCGGGCGCAACGCCACCGGGCGCGCGCGCCTTCTTGTCGTAGAACGCCTCGATGCGTCCGGCCAAAAACGGAATTGTGCCGCCGCCGTGCGAGAAGATCCACTTGATGTCGCGTTGCCGCGTGAAGGTCCCTGACAGCAACAAGCTCACGACCGTCCGCGTGGTATCGTGCGGCACTTCGATCACGGCCGGGAACGCGCCGACCGAAAGATGACCGCAGCAGCTCGCCACCAGCGGATGCACGAACACCACCGCCTTGCGGCGGTTCAGCTCCTCCATCACCGGCTTGTAGGTGGGGTGTCCCAGCCACTTGTCGCCGTAGTTGGATTGCAGGTTGATGCCGTCGGCGTGCAGCGTGTCGAAGGCGTATTCGATTTCCTTGAGCGTGGCGTCGATGTCGAGCATCGACAGCGGCGCGAACAGGCCGTAGCGGCCGGGCCGTTCGCGCACCATCTCGGCGGCGAAGTCGCAGCACAGCCGCGCCATGTCGTGCGCCTTTTCGGGCCCTGCGTCGAACCACACGCCGGGCGTCGACGCCAGCGACAGCACGCCGGTGGTGATGCCGGCCTTGTCCATGTCCTCGAACGCCTTGTCGCGCGTCCAGGCGAGTTGCACGCCGAGATGTGGAATCTTGTGCGCGTCCTCCCACGCCCCCCAGGCCTTCTGGTAGGCCGGCGGATAAAAGTGATGATGCGTGTCGATCAGTTTTGCGGGTGCGGCGAGCGCCGGCGTCTTTAACTCCGGCACAACGGCCGTGGCCGCGAACGCCGCGGCACCCGCCAAAAAGCCGCGCCGCGAGGCGTGACAAGAGCAGCCAAAAAGCGTTTTGGAAGGCGCAGTACATTGCGCCGCCGGCGTATTCGCCGTCATTTTCATGTTTTCCCTCCCGGTCTTGCGGCCCCGATATTAGAGCATTTTCCGGAAAAGTGGATGCCGGTTTTCCGCAGAAAATGCGACCAAATCCAAAAACGGCCGCGGCAAACGCGCAAACTTGCCAGCGAGGGCATCAGCGCCACAGCTGAAACGCCACCAGCGCGCCCAGCATAATTGCGCCGCCGACGGCCTGCAGCGGCGTGATGATCTCGCCAAGCAGCGGCGCGCTGATCAGCGTTGCCAACAGCGGCTCCAGATTCATGAGCAGCGCCGTGCGAAACGGGCCGATCCGCCGGGTCGAGGCGTACAGCATCAGGATGCCGCTGGCCGTGGTGACGCTCACCACCAGGACCGCGAACCAGCCGAGGCCGCTATGCGGCGCGTGCCAATCCATGGTGATGGCGGCCGCGATCGCGAAAATCGCCGTCGACGACACCAGCGAATGCCACGTCGTCAGGCGCGGATCGGCCTCCTGCAATTCCGCGCGGGCGACCAGAAGAAACACCGCGCGCGATACCGCGGCGCCAAGCGCGAACATGATGCCGAGCACGGAAAGGTGTTGCGGATAGGCGCCGATCATCAGCGCCAGGCCGAGGAACGCAACGAGCGCGGCAAGCGCACCTTGCCACGACAGCCGCTCAATGCGGAACATGAAGCCGCCAATGCCGGTGAGCAGCGGATAGGCGAAATAGGTCAGCACCGCGACCGGCACGGTGATCAGTTCGATCGCCTTGAACAAGCCGTAGACGACCGCGGCGAACAGCACGCCGAGGCCGAGCGCGATCATGCGCACGCGGGGCGTACTCGGCTTCGGCGGGTCGAGCCGCAAGTAGATGTACATGATGCCAAGCCCGATGGCGCCGCGGATCAGCGCCAGCGTCAGCACATCGCCGCCGGCGACGAAGACGAACTTGGCAAGCGTATCCGAGAGCGCGAACGAGATCGCCGCAATGACACCTGGGCCAAGAGCCGCCCCGAGGGCAAGACGCTGCGTGTCCGGCATCTCTGCGCTCATCGCACTTAGGTTTGTCAGTTGTGGATGAGCGTGCCGGCGCCGAGCTCGGTGAACAGTTCGAGCAGCACCGCATGCGACACCTTGCCGTCGAGAATCACCACACCCTCGACGCCGCGCTCCAGCGCGTCGATGCAGGTTTCCACCTTGGGAATCATGCCGCCCGAAATGGTGCCGTCGGCGATCAGCCGGCGCGCGTCGTCGACCGACAGCTCCTTGATCAGCGTCTTCGATTTGTCGAGCACGCCGGGCACGTCGGTCAGCAGCAGGAAGCGCTTGGCCTTGAGCGCACCGGCGATCGCGCCGGCAAACGTGTCGGCATTGACATTATACGTACCGCCGTCGGCGGCGGCGCATACCGGCGCCAAAACCGGGATCAGCTCGCGGCCGAGAATCTGGTCGAGCACGCTCGTGTCAACCCTTTCGGGCTCGCCGACAAAGCCAAGATCGATCACCTTCTCGATTTCGGAACCGGGATCGACCATGGTGCGGGTCAGCTTCTTGGCGACCACCATGTTGCCGTCCTTGCCGCACAGCCCCACCGCCCTGCCGCCGGCCTCGTTGATGTAGCCGACCATCTGCTTGTTGATGGAGCCCGCCAGCACCATTTCGACGATTTCGAGCGTCGCCTTGTCGGTGATGCGCAGCCCGGCCTCGAATTGCGACTTCACGCCGACCCGCTTGAGCATCGCCTCGATCTGCGGGCCGCCGCCGTGGACCACCACCGGATTGATCGCCGTCTGCTCCAGCAGCACGATGTCGCGGGCAAAATCGCGCGCCGTCTGCTCCTGACCCATGGCATGGCCGCCGTATTTGACGACCACGATCGCCTCGTCGTAGCGCTGCATATACGGCAGGGCCTCCGCCAGGATGCGGGCCTGCTGGAAGGGCGACACCTCCATGGGGGGAACTCCTTGGGCCGGGGAGGCTTTCTAGCCGCCGTCGGCGCGCAGGGAAAGGCCGTTCGCAATCGTGCCGCAGGAACGGCGCAACCGCTGCAACGTTAGACGGATAGAAGGCGCGCATGAGCAGCGGCCTGCAAAGGGCGACGAGGGAACGCGCGGCCACAACCGCTCGAGTGTTCCCCTCGCGAGCTTCTGAGAAAACTCGGCGCGATCCTCCTGGTAGCCATCATTAAGGAGGTTCCCATGTCAATGAGTTATACTTCTTCCACCAGCGTATCGCGCGAGGCCGCCACATATGGCGGCTTCGTCGATGCGTTGGGCGGCATTGCGACTATCGTTCTGGCGATCATCGGGCTGTCCGGCGTCAAGCCGGATATCCTGGCGTCGATTGCAACGATCGTGTTCGGCGCGGCGCTCCTGATCCAGGGTGGCGCCATGCTGAGCGAGTTTGCCGAGACCGAAATGACGCCGGACGCCAATGTGGCCACGGGCGGCGGGGGATTGTCGGCGCTGTTTCTGGTCGGCATCGGCGGCATCGTGCTCGGCGTCCTGGCGTTGCTCGGAATCCGCGCCACGATACTGACCGGCGCGGCGGTCATCGCCTTCGGCAGTGCGCTGGTGATTAGCAGTTCGGCCGTCTGGCAATTGTTGACGTCACGCTCGGTCGCGATGCGATTCCAGGCGCGTCCCGTCGTGGTCCGCTTCATCGCTTCTGAAGTCGCGGCAGGTTCCGCGGGCGTACAAGCGATGTGCGGCCTTAGCGTGATCGTGCTCGGTATCCTGGCGGTTTGCGGCGTCTTTACGGGTCCGCTGACCCTGGTCGCCCTGCTGGTGGCCGGAGCGTCGATCCTGCTAACCGGCAGCACGCTGACCGGCACCATGGTGGGCTTCATGCGCGACGCGCCGGCCGCTTCGACCACACGACTCGGCTGACGCATCCATAGTACCGATGACCGCAATGATCCTCCCGTACGCACTGTCATAAAAAAATCGCGACAGCGCGTGCGGGAGTTTTTACGCACGCTCCTTCAACAGGCGGCCGATCGCAGCGCGCAGTTCGGCAATGCCGGCGCCGCTCTGCGAAGAGGTCGCCAGTATTTCCGGAAAGGCCGCGGGCCGGCGCGCCAGCCCAAGCGCCACGGCCGCCCGGCGCTCGTTGAGTTCCGCGGCGCTGATGCGGTCCGCCTTGGTCAACACGACCTGATAACTGACGGCCGCCTGATCAAGAGTGCGCAGAATATCCTGGTCGGCCGCCATCAGGCCGTGGCGCGCGTCGACCAGCAGATAAACCCGCGCAAGCGTCGCCCGGCCGCGCAGGAAATCGTGAATGAGTTTTGTCCAGGCGCCGATCTTGCTC
>Ga0265339_10000082_pt1 | contig 81791 bp, 66 predicted proteins | sample 4CB219metaG_FD_202085 | JGI IMG/M metagenome (GOLD analysis project Ga0265339, IMG submission 202085) | Rhizosphere microbial communities from Carex aquatilis grown in University of Washington, Seatle, WA, United States - 4-CB2-19 metaG | ecosystem: Host-associated > Plants > Roots >... | reverse complement strand
GGAAGGCAGCCGTTATCTCAGCATGGAGCTTTTCACCGAACACAAGAAGGAGGCGCTTCGCACCGCCGCCTAAACACACCGGCTGGCTGACTCGGATGCTTTTGCTGAACTTTCGGCACTTGACCCGCAAAGCAGGGGAAGAAAGCGACTGGAGGAACCTGGACACGGCGTGCCGCCTGTGCTGCAGGCGCACTCCCGAATCTCCGCTTTGAGCACGTTTCGAAGTGAATCGACCGAAGCGCGCAACGGGGAGCAGGCCCGAGCTGACAGGACCCGCCACACCGGAGCCCGCGGGTCACCAGGCAGGCAGGCTGACAGTTCCACGCCACGCCCGCTACGTCACGCCCTTGCGTCGCCAGGCGCCGCTGCGCCAGCGCCAGCCGTTGACCAGAGCGCGCGTCCATTCGTCGACGGCCATGCCCAGCCAGATGCCGACCACGCCGAAGCCGGCGCCGAAGGCCAGCGCTAGCGCCGCGCCCAAGCCCACGGTCCACATGAGGGTCGAGCCGACGATGGCGGGAAAGCGAGAATCTCCGGCGGCGCGCAAGGAAAACGTGATGGCGATATTCGCTGCCTTGGCAGGCTGAACCAGCAGATCGATCCACAAGAGCAGCGAGCTCAAGGCGACGATGCCGGCGTCGCGTGAGAAAAGTCCCATCACGCTGTGGCCCGAGCAGGCAAGCGCCAGCGAGCCCACGAAGGAAAGCCCGGCACCCCACGCCACGGCGGTCTTGAGCCGACGATCCGCCCGCGCGAAGTCGCGCGCTCCCACGAGATGCGAAACCAAGATCTGCGCGCCGAAACCTAGACCGTAGCTGAAGAGCACCGGCAAATTCGCAATGTTCGCGGCATACACGCGAGCGGTGAGCGAAAACTTGCCCAGGCGAACCACTTGGCTGGCAAGCGCGACCTGAAACAGCTGGTAAGCGACCGGCTCGACGGCAGAGGGAATACCGATGCGCGCGAGATGGCGCAGGATGCGCTTCCACCCGAGCGCGAGCAGAAGCCACGACGGATGAAAGCCGAGCCGCCGCACCACGAGCGCAAGCGTGGCCAAGCCGACGATGCCCCAGGAAAGCACGGTGGCCAAGGCAACGCCTTGCACGCCGAAGCACGGTAGCCCGAACAGGCGGCCGACAAGCAGCATGTTGAAGACGATGTTGAGCCCGACGATGGCGACCGAGATGCCGAGGTTCCACAACGTCAGGCCGCGTGCCGCCAGAATGTTGGTGAGCGCAGCCAGCAGCGCGCGGCCCACGAAGCCCGCGCCGATGATGCGCAAGAATTCGGTCGAGTACCCGGCAATGGCGCCGTCAAGGCCGAGCCCGCGCACGACCAGCGGCGCGGTTGCGCAAAGAGCGGCGCCGAGCACGACGCCGCCGCACGCAAGTAACGTCAGCATGAGCGCGAAGGTCGCGTCGGCCAGGCGCAGCCGTCGAGCGCCCAGGTACTGTCCGGCCACGCTCGCGCCTGCTTGGGCCAAGGCCGTGATCACGGTTTGCAGCACCACGAACACGGGCAGCGTAGCACCGACGCCCGCCGCGGCGTCGTCCGAGACCCGCGACAGGAACCACGAATCCAGAATCGGGCCGGAGATACCAACGGCGAGCGTGATCATGACCGGCCACGAAATGGCGAAGAGCGATTGCTCGTGCACCGGCACCGGTGTCACGGCGGACGCGGGTCGCGCCGCTTGGCCGACAGACTCTTTCACCACGAAGTTCCCACTGCTCCTCGTCCTCGATTACGGCTCGGACGCGCGCGGTGAGAAAGCGAAACGGATGCCGCGGTTGAAGCTCTCCGCCTTGGTGCCGGTATGCCCCTCGCCTTGCACCGGGTGGAACTCGTAGGCGAGCCCGGGATAGGCGCGTTCGCGCAGGCGGGCGTCGAAGCGCTTAACTCCCTCGAAAATCAGCGCGGGCTCTTGGTCTGCGTAGCTGAGGAACAGCCGCGAGCCGAGCGGTTTGCCGTCGCGGTGGAAGTCGTCCTCGAATCCGAGCAGCCAGTCGTCGGCCCATTGCGCGGCTGGGCTGGCAGCAATATGACCGACGAACAGACCTGGTCGGGCGAACATGGCGTACAAGGTGAAGAGGCCCCCCAGCGAGCTGCCCGCGAGCACCCGGTAGGATGGATCCGCTCTGTACTCCCGCTCGACGAAGGGGATGATTTCGTGTTCCAAGACCGACAAGAATTCCTGCGCGTGGCCGCTCGGACCGTCGTAGCTCGCGCCATCGTAGGTCGCCGCCACAGGCGTTAAGTCCGAACGACGCAAGCGCGCGTAGTCGGCGTGCTCACCGGGATAGCCAATACCCACCACCACGATCTCGGGAATGACCTTGTCGTAGAGCAGATTGCCGGCGATGGCGTCCACGAGGTTGAAATCCCAATAGCCGTCACAGAGGTAGAGCACGGGATAGCGGCGGCCCGGCTCCTCTTCGTAGCTGTCGGGGAGGCCGACGTAAAGCTGGTACATGCGGCCGTTCCCCGCCCGCGGCAGCACACGGATTTCGCTGCCGGCAACCGTCTGAAGAGGAAAGGGACCGTGCGCCGAACTGGCCTGGTTGTGCGCCGTGCAGCCAACCGGTGTTCTTGAGCAGCCAGCCAGCAGCATGAGGACGACTGCGCCGCCCTCGCTCCATTTTGCGGGCCGCCCACGGAACTTGGCGCTCGGTGCCGGATTCGTCATCCCCTTATTCCTCTATCGCGGGCAAGACTTGCGGCCTGATCCACTTGCGCGCTTCAGTATGCTCCGCGATCGGCCGAATTTCACAGGACATACCATTCCTATCGTTTACCTGGAGGTTCTCGCTTGTCTGAGGAGAGCGACTTCTACCGCGATATTATCGACAACCTTTACGACGGGGTTTACTTCGTCGACGAAAATCGGGTCATTACGTACTGGAACAAGGGCGCGGAGCGCATCACCGGCTATGCGGCCGCCGAGGCGGTAGGACGGTGCTGTCGCGACGGCATGCTTAACCATGTCTCCGCCAACGGCGTCGAGCTCTGCCAAGACCATTGTCCCTTGGCCGCTGTGATGAAAGACGGAGCCCCGCGCGAAGCGGAAGTCTACCTTCACCATGCCGATGGGCACCGCGTACCGGTGCTTGTGCGCGGAACCGCGCTGCGTGACCCCGAGGGAAAGATCGTCGGCGCCATCGAATCGTTCAGCAGCAACACCAGCGCAGTCGCAGCTCGGCAGAAGCTTCACGAAATGCGGCGTGTGGCCTTCAGCGACGCGCTGACGGGCATCGGAAATCGCAAGCACCTCGAAGGTCGATTGAGTGCGACCTTGGCCGAATTTCAGGAGAACTCCACGAGCGCAGGCTTACTTTTCATCGACGTAGATCACTTCAAGAGTTTCAACGACACGCATGGCCACGAGGTGGGCGACAGAGTCCTGCAGATGGTCGCCAGCACCTTGCAGCACGCTCTGCGGTCCACGGACACCACGGGCCGCTGGGGCGGCGAGGAGTTCGTCGCCATCGTCTACGGCGTGCCCGATGGGCAGACCCTATTCAAGGTGGCCGAGAAGCTGCGCCTTCTCGTCGAGCACTCGAGTCTGAGCCTAGGTGAGCGGTCGCTTGCCGTGACAGTGTCGATCGGTGGAACGATTGTCGTCCCGGGTGACACTGCCGAGACCCTCGTTCGGCGCGCCGACGAACTGATGTACCAAAGCAAACGAGCGGGCCGCAACAAGACGACGATTGGCTGATCTGCGCTGAGGGGGTATTCTCGCGCCATGGGCGACGGAGAGAAAAGCCGCCGAGCGCTCGACGAAACCATTCTGGTCCAGGGCTCGTCGCAAGGCGGAATCGCATCGATTGCCGATGCGCTTGCAGGCACGCGCTTGCAGCACTTCCAGCTCGTGCGGCTGCTCGGCCGCGGCGGCATGGGCGCGGTCTACTACGGAACCGACCTTTCCCTCGACCGGCCGGTCGCCATCAAAGTGCTGGCGTTCGACGTCAACAACGACCCTGAAACCGTCGAGCGTTTCGAGCGAGAGGCCCGCTCGCAGGCGCGGCTTCGCCACCCGAACGTCGCGCAGATCTATTTCATCGGCCAAGACCGCGGTTTCCATTTCTTCGTGATGGAATATCTCGAAGGGCCGAGCCTGGACGCGGTGCTGGCCAAGGGAACGCCCCTGCCGGTTACCGAAGCGCTCGACAACACTCTGGCGGCTGCACGCGGCTTGCGCGCGGCAGTGGCGCACGGTTTCGTCCACCGCGACGTCAAGCCCTCGAACCTACTGCTCGACAAGGAAGCGGGCATCAAGGTGCTCGACTTCGGTCTCGTGAAGAGCATGCATGGCGATACCCAGCTCACGCGCGATGGCGCGATCATCGGCTCGCCGCTTTACATTTCGCCTGAGCAGGGACGCGGACAGGCAAGCGATCATCGCTCCGACATCTACTCGCTCGGATGCTCGCTGTTTCATATGGTGTGCGGGCGACCGCCGTTCGAAGGATCTTCGCCGGTCGGGATCATCACCATGCACGTTACCGACCGGCCGCCCGCGGTACGCGACCTCAATCCGCAGGTTCCCCAAGCTGTCGCCCGCATCATCGAGCGCATGATGGCCAAGAAACCCGGCGACCGCTTTGCCGACTACGACGAGCTCATCGCTGCGCTCGAGGCGGTGCGTGCGCCTCGTCGCGAGCTCGGCGGCATGGGCGCCCGAGCCATCGCGCTCGGCGTGGATGGATTGCTCCTGCTCGGCGGCGCCTATTTCGCACGGCTGGCGATTCTGCCCATCGCGCTCGTTTACTTCGTCGTGTTCCATCGCTTGCTCGGTCAAACGCCGGGCAAATGGCTGCTTGGCATTCGCGTGGAAAGCGCGACCGGCGGCCGCATCTCGTGGAAATCCGCACTGATTCGTTTCGCGGCGCTCGCGTGGGGGCCACTGGCGTGGGGAGCGCTGGCCGGTCTGGTGTTCACCATCCACGGCGACGAGCAAATCTCGTTTCGACTCTCCGGCCTGCATCTTTCCGAGCTGGCGCTTCCCATCGCCTATATCGCGCTGGCGACCGCAATTCTCGTCGGCTACCTCGCCGGATTTCTACTGGTCGCCTTCCATCCCAAGCGACAAGCGTTGCACGACCTTCTGGCCAAGACGCTGGTGTTCATCAAGTCGCGCGGTCCTGCCGGGGAAATGGTGCAAGCCGTCCGCAACACCACCGCCGGACTGTCGCGCCACCGCTAGGAGTTGCTCAGGATCTGCTAGCCGGCCAGGCGCAACAGGGAGTTCCCGAGTGCCTCGCACACCTGCTCCATATGCTCGACCGCGGCGCTCGTCATGCGACAACCGTTCTCGCCCTGCGCGTAGAGCAGCAAAGTAACATGACCATCCACGATGACCGGCGCCACCAATACATCGGTGGGCGGAGGACTACAAAGCGCCGCCCACAAGGGTCCGTGCACCGCCAGGCCATCGGGTGGCGGACAGCCTCGATAGAGCGTGCGTCGGCTGCGCGCGATACGGAAGCAGGAAGGCAGCGATAGCGAGAAGGTCAGACTTTCCAAGTCGGGACGCACCCGTCCATCGGAAAAGCCGAAACGGCCACGCGCCATCGCGCCCGAGACGGCAACCATGGCACCAATGCCGAAACAGACGCGCATGAACGTGAACAGGTTGTCGGACAGGTCCTGCTGGTCAGTGGCAAATCGGATTTGATCCACCGCGAGCTGTGCGCCGGCGCTCGTGACCGGGACCACGATGGGCGTGAGGGTCGACCGTCGCGCCGCAACCCGCGATGGCTGAGGCGGCATTTCAGCGTCAAGCGGTGGCAGATAGGTGAGCGGCGTAGGGGTGAAACAGACGGCGTCCTCCATGATTTCAACGGGAGCCGCAGAATCACGGGATGGATCGCCTGGCATGAGCGGCGCTAAGCGCAGCTCCTGTGACGCGGGAGCTGGAGGCGGATTGCGCTTCGCCGTATCCGGCACGGGCGGCGCCAAGTGCACGCCTTTGGCCACCGGAGCCCGGCGGTGCGTCCGCAACGCCGGTCGAATCTCTTCTTCGTCGGGCGCTGCTTTGCGCGCGCTTTGCACCTGATGCGGTGCCGGCAGCACGACCTTGTCCGCGCGGTCGCTCCTGCCTTTGCGCGCAACCCCGTAATAGAGGTCGAGGTAGTGCGCAATCGCCGCCTCGCTGGCGATCATCGGATCGACGGTCGCGCCCAGTGCAAAGGCCAGTCGGTCGAAAGCGCGCCGATCGGCCGGATTTGCCATGGCCACTGCCACGCGCCGTGGGCTGGTAGGGAAAAGCGGTATCACTTTCAGCTCGGTCGCAAGCTCGGCGCGCATGCGACGGCGCAAAGTTGCCTCCGAGCGCGCGAAGTCTGCCTCCAGCGCAGGAGGCACGCCAAACTGCTCGGCCAGCGCCAGCGTGACCTGATCGCTCGACAGAATTCCCGACTCGACAAACCACGTGCCCAGCCGCACGCCACGTGCGTGCTGCTGCACAAGTGCGACTTTAAGCTGGGCTTCGCTGATAAGCCGGCGACGGGTTAGGATCTCGCCGAGCTTCATAATTTTCTCGTCCTCATGCTGTGGATCAACTCCTCGGCATCCCCTTGCCTATCGGCACGAGCGCCGGACACCTAAAGGACGCGGTGAAGCGCGCGCCGCCCGGGATCCGCAAGCGCCTTGCGTACGCGCACCGCGTGCCGCAACATGGTGGACCTCCTCATGCATGATCCCATTTTCTGGCACCGCCTTCAGTTCGGCTTCACCGCCGCGTACCACTACCTTTTCCCACAGCTCACGATGGGACTTGCGGTCTTCATCGTTCTTTTCAAGGTGTTGGCGCGGCGGACGAAGGACGACCGCTACCAGGACGCCGCGCGCTTTTGGATCCGCATCTTCGGCATCAACTTCGTGGTCGGCGTGGTGACCGGCATTCCGATGGAGTTTCAGTTCGGCACCAACTGGGCGCAATTCACCCACCAGACCGGTGGCGTTATCGGGCAGACCCTCGGCATGGAAGGTATGTTCGCGTTCTTCCTCGAATCGACTTTTCTCGGCATTCTTCTCTTCGGCGAAGAGCGCTTCGGGCGCACCGTTCACGACCTGGCAGCGTGGGCACTCTTCTTGGGCTCGTGGCTTTCCGGCTATTTCATCATCGCCACGAACGCGTTCATGCAGTATCCCAAGGGCTACCAAATCGCGTCCGACGGAACGTTTCAGCTGGCCGACTTTTTCGCCTTCCTCCTCAACCCATGGGCGGTGATCGAGTACGCGCACAACATGGTGGCGGCGGTGGTGACGGGTGCCTTCGTGGTGGCGGCTGTCGGCGCGTACTACACGCTCCGTGAAAATCACCTCGAACAAGCACGAATCTTCTTGCGCGCCGGCATCCTGGTCGGACTTGTCGCTTCGCTGCTGGTGGCGTTCCCGACGGGCGACCAACAAGGCAAAATGGTCGCGCGCCACCAGCCGGTCGCGCTCGCGGCGATGGAAGGCCGATGGAACAGCGGAACCTGGGCCGAAATCAATTTCATCGGTCAGCCCGATGTGGCCAATCAGCGCCTGGACAACCCGATTCGGATGCCGGGGCTGCTCAGCTTCATCGCCTACGGCTCGTTCAGCAGCAACGTAAAGGGACTCAGCGAGTTTCCCTCGAGCACGTGGCCGACCAACATCGAGCTGCTCTACTACGGCTTCCACATCATGGTCGGCCTCGGCACGCTGTTCATCGCGCTCATGGGACTGGCGGCGCTCTTCCTATGGCGCGGGCGCCTTCTGCACACGCGCTGGCTGTTATGGGTGATCATGCTGGCGTTCCCGTTCCCGTACATCGCGACGACCGCGGGCTGGATGACCGCCGAGATCGGCCGTCAACCGTGGCTCGTGTACGGGCTCGTGCGTACGAACGACGGCGACAGCCACCTCGTGCACGCGGGCCAGACCGTGTTCACGTTGCTGGGATTTGCGGGAATCTTCGTCGTCCTCGGACTGCTTTTCCTCTACCTCATCCTGCGTGAAATCGGGCACGGCCCCGTCTCGCAACCGTCGGGTCACTAGGAGACGCCATGGAAATGCTTTGGTTTTGGCTGGTCAGCGTCATGGTGGCGGTCTACGCGGTGCTGGATGGCTTCGATTTCGGCGCTGGAATTCTGCACCACGTGGTGGCGCGCACCGATTCCGAGCGGCGCCAAGTGCTAAGGAGCATCGGCCCGCTCTGGGACGGCAACGAAGTTTGGCTCCTAGCGGCCGGCGGCAGCTTGCTTTTGTCCTTCCCCCGGGTCTTGGCAGCCGGCTTTTCGGGCTTCTACCTGGCGATGTTCATGGTCGTGTGGACCTTCATGTTGCGCGGAATTTCCATCGAGTTCCGAAGTCATATGACCGACAAGCTGTGGCGAGCCTTTTGGGACTTCCTTTTCACGGTGGCCAGCGCCCTTCTGCCCGTCCTGCTGGGCGCCGCCCTCGGCAACGTCGTCCGCGGCGTTCCGCTCGACGAAACCGGCTACTTCAACTTGCCGCTCTTCACCCATTTCAGAACGCAGAACCCCGTCGGCATCCTCGACTGGTATACGGTCCTGATGGGCGTCTTCGTCCTAGCTACGGTCAGCAATCACGGCGCGCTCTTCCTTGCCTGGAAAACCGAAAGCGTGGTCAGCGAACGCGCGCGCAAGATCGCCCTGCCATTGTCGGTTCTCACCACGGTTCTCGCTGGCGTCGTCACGCTCGCGACAGCGCAAGTGAGCCCCACCATCTACGCGCAGTTGCCACATGCGCCGCTGGCCTGGATCGCTCTCGTCATCGTCGCCTTCGGGCTCGTCGCTATCTTCGCGGGCCAGCTCCGCGGTAAGCCCTTGCTCGCCTTTGTCGGCAGTGGCGCCTTCATGCTCGGTCTTCTCGCCGCCACCGCGGCGTGTGTGTTTCCGGTCATGCTCCGGTCGACCCTCAACCCCGACTGGAGCCTGACCGCGTACAACGCCGCCACCAACCACTACGGCCTCATGGCCGGCCTCGGCTGGTGGTGCCTCGGCTTTCCCATCGCCATCGCCTACTTCGTCGTCCTGTTCCGTCTCCACCGCGGAAAAGTCAAAGCCAACGAGGGCGAGGGCTATTAGGGGTGGGGGCACAGGCCGCAGACTTACCGAAGTAGCGTAGGAGTAAGCGGCGCTCGGCTGTTGCGGGCTTGCGGCAGGAGTGCTCCTCCGGGAACGCCCCTCAACGGCCGCGCTGCGCGCGTCCATGAGGGGCTCGTATGTCGCCTGGCCTCCGGCCGCAAGCGGCCGGATCGGCTCCATCCGTCCCGTCGGATCACTCCTGCCCGCCCGCGCGCCGAGCTTGGCTCCATCGCACTGCCGGCCACCACAAAGAATGCTTTGGATCGCAAGGCGGCACCAAGTCTCAGCCATGGCCAACTGGACGGTTCGCTCGCATCAGCGGAAGCCAAGCTCGGCGCGCGGGCGGAGCGGGGAGCGGTCCGCGGCGGCGTAGACGAGCGCCGCGAGCGTCTGCGCTCGCGCGCCAGCGAGTCGGGATAGGGGCCCGCGACCGGTCCGCCGGTCGCGTAAGGACCCGGAAGCCGAGCGTGCCATGGACCCGCGAAGCGGGGCCGTTGGCATGCGGCCGCCGCGGAACGTCCCCGCGCAAGCCCGCGAAAGCCGAGCGCCCGCTTTCTCCAATGCCGCTTTAGCAAGCTAAGGAATTCGCCCAGGCCCGAGCACAGCCCCTAGCACGCGATCCTCACACGATCAGAAAGATCCCCACCAAGATCCCGGCCAGCGCCACGGCTTTGACTAGGCGATTGCGGTCGCCAAACAGCAGCGCGCCTATGGCAAAGCTCAACACGACGTTGGTTCGGCGCAAGGTCGACACGATGCTGACCAGCGCGCCGGGCATCGCCAGCGCACGAAAATAGAGCGCGTCAGCAACTACCAACAGAATGCCCACGGCGAGGATCGCCGCGCGAAATTTGAACGGCGTGCTTCGCGCGCGCTGCGGCCGCCACAGGAACACCACGATAGCCGCCTGGATGAGCGTGCCGTAAACCGTGAACCACAGTTGCATCGACAGGGCCGGCAGCTTCGCGACTTGCAGCAGGTGCTTGTCGTAGAGCCCGCTGGCCGAACCCACCAGCGTGCCGGCAAAGAGCGACCATACCCAAGCGTTGCGCGAAAAACGAATGCCCTCGGTCTTTCCGATGAGTGAAAACACCCAATAAGCGAAAAGAATTACGACAATGCCGGCGCCTTGACGAAGGCTCGGCCGCTCTCCGAAAAGCGTGATCGCACCCAGCAGCGTGAAGAGCGGCGCGCTGGCACGGACCGGCGCTGCCAGTGAGATGGGCAAGTGCTTGAGCGCGAAGTACGTGAGCACCCACGACAGCGTCACCAAAGCCGCCTTGGCGAAAACCAACAGATGACCAAGGGTCGACATCGATTCGATGAAGAGCCCGTGCGCGCTCGCCGAACCTGGGGCAACGACAGACAGCACGACCACAGGCAGAAACACCAACAAGCCGCTGGCACTGCACGCGAGCAGAACCGGCAGCACGGCGTTGTCTTGCACCGATGCCTTCTTGGCCACGTCGTACAGGCCGAGAAAGACCGCGGATAAAACCGCAAGCACCATCCATGTCACGGAAGCGCGCCTTATAGCGATCTCCGCGCAACCCGGCCAGGGTTTCCATCGCAATGCACGCGCGCACCTGCTACGTTACCCTGCCCAATCCGATGGACGACGAGCAGTACAAACGTTTGCGCGCCGAGGTCACCACGAGGCGCACTTTCGCCATCATCTCGCACCCCGATGCTGGCAAGACCACCCTGACAGAGAAGCTGTTGCTTTACGGCGGAGCCCTGCACATGGCCGGCGCCGTGCGCACGCGCTCGGGCGGCCGGCACACCGCCAGCGACTGGATGGAAATCGAAAAGCAACGCGGAATTTCCGTGTCGAGCAGCGTGCTTCAGTTCGACTACCAGGGCCGGCACATGAATCTCTTGGATACGCCCGGCCACAATGACTTTTCCGAAGACACCTACCGCACCCTGTCGGCGGCCGACACCGCCATCATGCTCATCGATTGCGTCAAAGGCGTCGAGCCGCAGACCATCAAGCTGTTCCAAGTCTGTCGCATGCGCGGCATTCCCATCGTCACCTTCGTGAACAAGATGGATCGCGACGGCAAGGATCCCTTCGAGCTGCTCGACGAAATCGAGCGCGTGCTTGGCATTCCCTGCAGTCCGGCCAACTGGCCACTCGGGTCCGGGAATTCTTTCGTCGGCGTGTACGATCGCTGGCGAAACACGGCGCTGCTTTTCGACGGTGGCTTGCGCTCACAGCGCGTGGGCATGCATACGATCGAGCTCGATTCGCCCGAGTTGACGGAAGCCATCGGCGAGAGCGCGCTGGCCAAGGTGCGGGACGAAGTGGAGCTCTTGGGGACGGCCGGCACGGCATTCGACCACGACAAGTTCCTGAACGGGCAGGTCACGCCGGTGTTTTTCGGCAGCGCCATGACGAATTGCGGACTCGATCCCTTCCTCGATCACTTCGCCGAGATCGCGCCACCGCCGCGCGCTCGCATCACGAACAGCGGCATCCTCGCACCCGACGATCCCAGCTTCTCGGGCTTCGTGTTCAAGATCCAGGCGAACATGGACCCACAACACCGGGACCGTATCGCCTTTCTGCGTATTTGCTCGGGCAAATTCCTGCGCGGCATGGAGGTCCTGCATCCGCGCACCGGCAAGACGCTGTCGCTGGCGCGCTCGGTGCAGTTCATGGCACAGGAGCGCACCGTCGTCGACGAGGCCTATTCGGGCGACATCGTGGGCTTGTGGGATCCGGGCGTGCTCCGCATCGGCGACAGCCTGTGCGAAACCACCCCGGTCGAGTTCGAAGGCATCCCACGCTTTTCGCCCGAGCACTTCGTGCGCGTGCGACTCGACGATCCCTTGAAGCGCAAGCAGCTCAAGAAAGGTCTCGACCAGCTTTCGGAGGAAGGCGCCGTGCAGCTCTTCTTCGATCGCAAGCGACTCGAACGCGATCCGATTCTGGGCGCGGTCGGCGTGCTGCAATTCGAGGTCATCGAGCACCGTCTCCGCTCGGAATACGGGGTGCGCATCGGCTTCGACCGCCTGCCCTACCGCTACGCCCGCTGGCTCGAAGGCGACGGCCTCGACTTCGACAAACTGGAGCTGCCCGGCCGACAAAGCTGTGTCATCGACGTCGAAGGACGACCGCTCGTGCTGTTCGAAACCGAGTGGCTGTTGCGCAGGGCCGAAGAAGCAAACAAATCCGTCAAGTTCATCTCGGCGGTTCAGCCTGGACGCAGCAATCGTTCTGCTGCGTGACGAAGCAGCTTTTCGCATCAGCGAAACCAAATCGGGCGTTCCCTAGATCGCGCAAGCCTGGCATGCTCCGGCGCCGCAGGTACACCCCATGTCGATGAGATGCTCAATCCCGTTCTTCGCGCTCGTCTTTGTTGCGGTCAATTGTCAGATGAAGACAGGCGGCTTGGCCGTGTCGTCAATCCCCGACGCGGGCACATCCGTCGAGCCAGAAGCGCTCGTCGATGCATCGACGAGCAGCGACGCACGCAGGGCCTCGGACAGGCCGGTGGAATCGCCAAGCGTGACTGCCTCCGGTGGCGTTGCGAACGAAGGAACGGCATCGGGCGGAGTCTCCGCTCACGGCGGCAACGGTGGCGCCAAGACGGGACAAGTCGAGCCCCCATCGTCCGGCGGAACGAATACGATCGACGGTGCGGCTGGTGCAGGCGGAGCCACCGCAATCTCTACGGGCGGCGGCCCCGCATCGGGTGGCGTGCCCAGCCCAGGTAGCAGCGCCCTCGGCGGAGTGGATGCTGGCGGAGACTCGGGCGTCATCGGGCCGGGCAGCGTAATAATCTTTTCCGACGCTGCCGCTGCTCTCGATACGCCTGCCGACGAGCAGCCGAGGAGCGACGCGAACGATGCGCCCACGTCCAGCGCACCTGACGCATCACTGACGCTGGTGTGGTCTGACGAGTTCGACAGTTCCTCGGTCGCCGGTGTAGATCCGAGCAAGTGGACCTACGTCACATGGGATCCTGGGCACGTCAATAACGAGGCCCAAGCGTACACGAATCGGCTAGAAAACGTCTTCCAGGATGGCAATGGCCATTTGGTATTGCGAGCCCTTAATACGCCGTACAATGGCTTTCAATACACCTCGGGTCGTATTGAAACGAATGGCAAATTCTCTTTCAAATTCGGGCGAATTGAAGTTCGGGCCAAGCTGCCCGCTGGCATTGGCTCATTTCCGGGAATCGTCATGCTCGGCACTACCGGCTACTGGCCTCAATGCGGAGAGCTGGCGATTATGGAACAATACGGCCAAGACAAGAGCGCCAGCTACAGCACTGCGTACGCCGGTGGCAGGCCAGGATCGGGCGACGTCGGGCCGGCCAAGTACACCTTTGCTGGAGGCACCAGCGCGAGCAGCGATTTTCACATCTATTCCCTCGACTGGTACGCGGACCACATCGTCTTTCAGGTCGACGGTAATGAAGTTGCACGCTCGACTTTCGACAGGGCGTCTCCGCTCTACAGTATTGCTGAATACATCGTGCTCGACGTTGCATTGGGCGGCGACAAGGGCGGCGCAATCGATGCCAGCCAGTTCCCAATGGAAATGATTGTGGATTACGTACGCGTCTATTCGCTTCAGTGATTTCGTTACTTGTTAGAAACCGAAATTCTGTTGCTGTTTCCGCGGTCTTAACCAAAGCGTGGCTGCGTGCGAAAACATCCACTCAAGGATCGTTTATTGTTTGCGCAAGCGTGGCTGCATAACTGCCATTCCTGTGTTAAACAACCGCGCCTCCTTGAACCGTTTCGTCTCGAAAGGTCCAGCTCCACCCGCATGACGTCCCCACTTCCACCCCGTGAATCGTTTCGCGCTTCGCTGACATCACCGCAACTCAACACAATCATCGACGAGTTCGCGCGTCAGTTGACCGAGGTCGCAGAAAAAGCGGCCGCCGAGGAAAGCCAAGCTCTTCTTCGCGACGCTTTCGCCGTCTTCCAAGCAGAGGAAGAGCGGCAGAATCCGCAGCGACAGCAATGGCTGGAGGACCTGACGCAACAGATGGTCGCCGCCCTCGCGCAACTCATGCAGGACATGGGTGACGAGCACGTCCGCAACGAACTTGCTCGGCGCTCCGCCCAAACCGGGCAAGGCCCGTCGCAAGTCTCCGGCATCATCCGCCGACGCGTGCGACGCAAGCCCGTGCGGCCAGCTCCGCCGCCGCTCGATCCCGAGCAAATCAAGCGCGATCAGGAATTCGCACGTTTGCGGGCCCTTCTGAAGCCAGTCGCCGACCAAGAGATTGCTCCCATGCCGACGCCGTTGCCGGTCGCCACGCCGCCCGCGCAAGCCCAGCGTCCCGCCGGCCCGGGCGAGCTTCTGCACGCGCTGGAAAAAGAAATCCAAGACGCCGTCGCCACCCTCGGTACCCTCGGCCCTGTCCGGTGCTCGGCCCAGATCGCCGCCTGGGTAGGCCAGGTGCGGGGACTGCGCGACCGCCTGCCGCCCGACGTTTCAGCGACCATGCGCCCTGCTTTCCGTATCTTCCTCGAACACCTGGGCCAGTTGCGTCTGCAGATGGAAGCCCACGTGGTCGACGCCCTCGAGCAGGACTGGAAAGCGCCGGATTGGGATGTCTACGTCGAGGTGAACCGAGCTCGCGCGGAAGAACGTGCGCCGAATGTTCCGCGCGACAAATTGCAGACACACTATCGGGCGATGCTGCGCGCGCTGGTGCTGCCCTATCGGCGGAACGTACCCCAGCAAGCCCTGCCCATCATCGACGAGGCCGCGCAGGTGCTGCCTCCCGACGACAATCTGCTGCAATCGGCGCGACGTCGGCACCGGGCAGTGACGCAAGAACGGCAGCCGGAGCCTGCCACTGCCGAGCGAGCTGCAGAGCCCGCTCCGGAGCAGCCGGCGCCGCCGAGAGACGCGCAAGGGGAAGCCGAAGCAGCCGAGCCGTCCGAAACCGAGACGGCCTTTCCGGTCGCCGACGTTCCCGCGCAACCGCCGCAGGAAGACGAATTCGACAGTCCGTGGCTCAAGTAGTCGAGCTGCTCACGACGAGGCCGTGGGCCCTACTCGTCTGGGCCGCGGTCGGTATGTGCGCGGGGACTTTGCTGCGCGCCCTGCTCGGCCAGACCGCCAGCCGCTTCGCCATCGTGCCGCGTTCTGCGGGCGGGCTTGTCGGCGTCGTCACGGCACCCTTCCTTCACGGCGGCCTTGCCCATTTGTTGACCAACCTTCCGCCTTTCGTCGTGCTTGGAGCGCTTGTGCTTCGGCACGGCGAGCACACCTTCATCAAGGTTGCCCTCCTGATTGCCTTCTCCTCAGGCTTGCTCGTCTGGCTGTTCGCGCGAACGGCCGCGCACATGGGAGCCAGCGGTGTCGTCTTCGGTTTCTTCGGCTACCTGGTCGCCTATGCGTATTTCCATCACGCCGTCGCCGACGTCGTCATCGCGGTGTTCGTCGTCGTGGTCTACGGTTCGATGCTGGCGGGAATCAAACCGGCGCGCAACGGCACGTCGTTCGAAGCGCATTTCTTCGGCTTACTGGCCGGCATCGGCGTCGCCTGGCTCGACCGAGCCTTCTGAGCCGACTATGCTTGGCGGAGTCGTGTCTGGGTCTGCCCTTTGAGTCGCACCATCGGATTTCTCATTCTGTTCGCGATCGTCGCGGGCATTCTGGTCGCCCTGCACTACTACTTCTGGGTACGCCTGGTGCGCGATCCGCAGCTGACCGGCTTGCTGCGCCAACTCGGCACCGGCCTGGCTGTCGCCTTGCCGCTGCTCATCGTGGCCACGATTGCGGCCCATCGCCTGTGGCGGCCTCTCGGCCGCGTTCTGGCGTGGCCTGGCTTCATTTGGATGGGCGCCATGTTCATCCTCTTCATCCTCCTGCTCGGCATCGACGTGGTACGTCTGGTATCCATGCTGGGCAATCGCTGGCTCGGCACCGACGACGTCTTCGATGGGTCACGCCGAGTCCTCACGGCGCGCCTTCTCGCCGGCGCCGCCCTCGCTGGGGTAGGCGGCATCACCGCCGCCGCCATCCGCGCCACCCAAGGATCCATCGCAGTCAAACGTATCGAGATCGTGCTCGACCGATTGCCGCCGAGCCTCGATGGGAAAAAGATCGTCCAGATTTGCGACCTGCACGTAGGCGGACTGCTCGGACGCGGCTTCATCGAGCGCGTGGTTCGCACGATCAACGGGCTGGGCGCCGATGCTGTCGCTGTCGTCGGTGACGTGGTGGACGGCACGATCGAGCAATTGCGCCCCGCCCTGGCGTCGCTCGCGACACTGCGCTCGCGCCACGGAACGTTCTTCGTCACGGGCAACCACGAGTACTATTCGAGCTCGGGAGCGCGCGCCTGGATGGACGAGTTTTCACGCATGGGCATGCGCGTGCTGATCAACGAGCGCGTGGCCATCACCGAGGGCGAGCATGCCTTCGACATCGCGGGCGTGCCCGATCACGGCGCCTCGCGCTTCCTCGAAGACGGCCCCGGCGAAGATGTCGAAGCGGCGATGGCCGGTCGCGATCCATCGCGCGCCGTCGTGCTGCTGGCCCACCAACCCATCGCGATTCACGAAGCCGCGCGACTCGACGTCGACCTACAGCTTTCGGGGCACACCCACGGCGGACAAATCTGGCCGTGGGGAGCGCTCGTCCGTCTGCAACAGCCGTTCATCCGCGGCCACCACCGCGTGGACAACTGTCAGCTCTACGTCAGCTGCGGCACCGGTTTTTGGGGCCCGCCCATGCGTCTTGGCGCCCCCGCAGAGATCACGGAGATCATCCTGCGTTCAGGACAGAAGCAGACCTGAATCAAAAGTACAGCCAGTGGCCGAAGCGGTCCTTCTTGGTCTTGAGGTAGCGCTCGTTGTCCTTGTGGGTGGATGGCTGCAGCGGCAGGCGCTCGACGATGCGAATACCGAGCTCGCTCAGCTTTTCCACCTTCTCGGGATTGTTGGTGAGCAGACGGAGGCTCTTCACGCCGATCTTCTTCAACATCTCGGCGGGGACGACGTAGTCGCGCGCGTCGGGCAGGAACCCGAGTGACGTGTTCGCTTCGAGGGTGTCGAGCCCACGGTCCTGCAAGACATACGCGCGCAACTTGTTGGTGAGGCCAATGCCACGCCCCTCGGCCTGCTGGTACAGAATCAGCCCGCGGCCTTCTCGCTCGATCGCAGCCAAAGCGGCGTGCAGCTGATCCCCGCAATCGCAGCGACGGCTGCCAAACGCGTCGCCGGTCAGGCAGGCCGAGTGCAAACGGCAAAGCAGGTTTTCTCCGTCGCCGATCTCGCCTTTGAGCACCACGGTGTGGTCCTTGCCGTCCTTGTTGTTCACGAAACCGAGAATGCGAAAGGCCCCGTAGTCGGTCGGAAAGTCGGCCGATGCAACCAGCTTCACGCACAACTTTTCCGAGCATCCGGCGCACGCAACGTCCGGCGAACAACCCTTCAGCGATTGAATATCGCGCTCGATGATGGCGTTCAGCTGGTCGATTTCGTGCATAGAATTAACCTCAGTCCCTATTCCTGATTGTGTCAACCACGTTGAGCTGATTCTGCAGCGACCCAGGCTTTACGGTGCTTCATGAGGATGAAAGCCCGGCGCAATCAAGTGCGCGAGCCGGGCCGGGTTGCGCACGCCCTGGTTCGCCATCCATCCGTTCGACCGGGCACGCAGCTCGTCGCCGCGACGACCGCCGAGGAGCTCGCCGAGCGCGCGCCGCCCCGACTCCGCGAGCAGCATGGCACCGGCAGCCTCGGCCGTTGCAACGGCGCGCTCGAGGGCCACCAGCCCCTCGTCGCGATTCGTGGCAGGCGTCAGCCAGCGTGCACCGGCCTCGATGGCAGCGCCCATGGCCACGCCCGTCTGATGTTCCGATTTGGCGAGGAAGCGAGCATTCTTGCGTGCCTCTCGCAGCAGAGCCAAGCGCTTTTCCTCGTCCGCTTGTTCGGCCATGCGGAGCGCTACGCGGCCGTGAATGAATGCGGATTCGATGCGTACGCCACTAATCTTGAGCAAGGCCGAGCGACGAAGCTTGGTCTCCTCTTTGCGAAGGTAATCCCATGCCAGGTCCGGCCGGTCGGCATACAGAGCCTGCTCGCAGCGACCGTAAAGATAGAGGAAGTGTTGGATGTGATAGACGCCTGTTGGCCAGGAATCGAGGATGCCGTCGATCTCCTTCGCTGCTCGGGCGGGGTCGTCGCGAACGAGCCACACGATGGACTGATAGGTGCGCAGGTTGGTCGCGAGGTAACGATCGCCCGTGCGATCGGCATCGGCCGTGTACCGATCGAAGCGCTCGCACAGCTCGCGAATACGACCGGAGAGGCGCAGCGAAAAGCACACGAAGGAACGCGTGGTGGCGAGCTCCCAACTCATGCCACGACAGTGAGTCAGGAAGTGCTGCTCGACCGCCAGCAGATCGTTGGCCGCGTCGTCGAACTCGCCGGCGAAGTAGCGCACGATGGCCTTGCACATGCGGGCCACTCCAACGGTGGCCGAATCCGACGAGCGCCGTGCCAGGACCTCGGCCTCGGAAGCAAGCCGCATGGCCCAGCCGAAACGCGCGCCGCCGAGAGCCGCCAGCTGACCCGCGAGCGTCGCAAAGCCCTGCGCGACCCGTCGGATGTCGCCGGTCTTGAGGGCGAGCATCAGGAAGCGCAGAAGGAAATCGTCGGCGCGAAGGGTGTCGACGGCGCTAAGGCCGATGTTCGCGGCCCACAGTACGTCGAGCAGGTGCTTGTCCTCGGCGGAAATGCTGGATGCTGGGCGTTCGACGAAGCCCACACCCCGCAAACGCAGGCGAACGAGTCGCCAGGCCACCGACAGCGCCGCTCGGCGAGGTCCAGGCGCAAGTGCCAGTCCGGTCTCCTTGAGCACTTGCGTGAGCACCGACATGCCGCGAGCAATCTCTCCGCCGCGCAAAAGCTGCTCGGCGGCCAGATGGCGTAGGCGGGAGGCCTGCGTTGGATGACTCCGCTCGGCTGCCTGCTGGTAGGCCTCCGCGGCCGCCACCGCGCGTCCCGAGCTGGCCTGGCAATCGCCGAGCGCTCGGTAAAGCTCGGCGCAAGCGACATCGTCAGTTTCGAGGGCAGCCGCCGTTTGGTAGAGCTGAGCGGCTCGGTCGAAGGCCAACTTGGTCCGCGCCTCGGCAGCGGCTTCGCAGGCGTAACGTTTGGCACGTTCGTGGTCGTCGGCGGACAACCAGAAGCGAGCGAGCATGTCCGTGCGCTCGCGCTCCCATTGCTCCACCGCTTGCGCTAGCTGCACGTGCAATTGGTGCGCGGTTGCTTCGTCAAGGCTGGTCACCACGACTTCGCGAATACGGTCGTGGTACGCCTCGACGACGTCCGAACCTTGGCGTCCTCGGCGACGTACCAGGCTCTGCTCTTCGAGCGCGGAAATGCCAAGCTCCCATGCTTCCGAGCCGAGGGTGAGGCCCGATGCACCAGCCAGCGCTCGCTGGGGCAAGGGATCGCCTGCCAAGGCGATGACCTGCAACAGACGCTGACTTTGCTCGGGCAGATCGCGCACGCGAGCCAAAATCATGCTGTCCAAGCTGAACGCGTTCCCGTCGGCCGTCCCGTCGAGCCCACCGCGGGGCGCGACGTGCGTCCGCAGGTGGTGCACGAGCTCGACGATGAAGAACGGATTCCCCTCCGCCTCCTTGACGGCGGCGTTGGCGATCTGCCGTTTCATGGTCATCGCCATTTCTTCCTCGTCGAGCAAATGGGTGACGAGAGCGAAGGTACTGTCCGGGGAGAGCGCGCCTACCGTGATGGTTTCCAGCCCCGGCTGTTCGACAAATTCGCGCAGCATGGGATCCGCCGCTGCCTGGTCCGCGAGGTTGCGAAAGCTTACGACCAGCATGACGGCTGGCGCTCCCGGCTGCTGGGTGATCGCTCGGAAAAGCGAAAAACTGTCGCGATCCGCCCAGTGCACGTCGTCGATGAAGATGACGATAGGCTGCGTCCGCGCCATGCGGTGCAAAAGCTCGCAACACGCCACGAACGCTTGGTTGCGCAACTCCTTGGCATCGCGTAGCGCCGGCAGGAAGTAACGCTTGTGCTCGGTCAGCTTCAGGCGACGAAGTACGGGAAAAATTTCCGATAGATAGAGGATGCCGTCGGGCAAGACGTAGGCTTGGTCGTCCGCACTCAGGCCGACCAGGCGATAGCTCAGCCCATCGATGACGTTGTCGAACGCCTTGAACGGCAACGTCTCGCGCTCGTGGCATCGCCCGCGCAAGATGAGCGGCGCCGAGGTTGGCCCACCCGCGTTCTGGATGTCGTCGAGAAACGACTCGACCAAGCACGTCTTGCCGATGCCAGAGCTGCCTTCCACGGCGACCACCGCTAGCTCGCCTTTGCGCATGCGCGCGTACGCGCCGTACAGCACCTGAAGTTCGTTCTCGCGGCCGAGAATGTTGAGTGCGGGAACGGCGATGGGAGTGGGCCTGCGCATGCGCGGCGTTGTCTTGCGGTCGTTGCCCACGCCGAGCCGAACCAGGATTTCTTGACCGAGCGGTCGCTTGAGCGGGTCGCGATGGATAAGCCGCATGCAGAGATCGCTGAGCGACTCATCCGCGCTCGGATTGAGCTCGACAGGCGGAACCGGATCTTCGCTTTGCTTGCGCAAGAGCACGTCGAACATGGCGCCTTCGAACGGGCAACGTCCGGTGAGCACCTCGTAAATCATCGTGCCCACGGCGTACCAGTCGGCCGACGGCAAGCAGCGCTTTTCCAGTGCCTGCTCGGGCGCCATGTAGGCAGGCGTCCCGGAAAAACCTTCGGCCGACACGGTCTCGCTGCCCGTCTGTTTGGCGAGGCCGAAGTCCAAAATAACGACCCGCCCTTCTCCCGTAACCAGAACGTTCGACGGCTTGATGTCGCGGTGGATGCAGCCGGCCTCGTGCATGGCATGGACGCCAGCACACAGTTGCTGCACCGTCTGCAACAAGCAATCGGAATCGAAGTGCATCACCGTCGCGTCGACGGTCGAGTTGCTTCGCGAGCCGAGCAGGAAATGATCGAAGGGCAACCCCGGCACGTACTCCATCGTGAAGAACCACAGCGGACCTTCCGAGATGAGCTCGTAAAGAGTGACCAGATTCGGGTGCTTGACATCCGCGATAGCGCGAAACTCGCGCTTGAACCGGTAAAGCTCGGTACCGCTCGAAAGCTTGAGCGTCTTGAGCGCAACCTCGGTGCCGAGCTGCTCGTCGCGAACCAGATGCACGCTGCCCATCCCGCCCGTACCAAGGAGGCGGATGGGTTTGAATCGGGATGTACCGGAGAAAAACATGGCAGCGGCGGCCAATGGGAACGAGTCGGCGCGGTAAGTTATCACGGAACGAGGCGCAGCGAAGCTCCGCGGCCAACGACGGCGTGGTGACTCGGCCCAAGTGTGCCGACGACGAGACTAGGCTGCTCGACGCGGTGGTCAGGGGGGGCGCAGATTCAGCGCCAGAATTTGCCGTCGGTCGCGTCAACGAGAACGATGTAACTGAACGTTTACAACCGCGCGACGAGAGAAGGGCGATAGTACCGTCCTCGACTATCCGATCATTTCGAGTTGCAGTATCATCGCCGAGCTCAGCCCTTCCAAGCACGCCCCTCTCTGGCTTGCGAGCGAACGATCCATGGCAATTGAACCCGTCAGCCTGCGTCCCTGTCGTGCGCCTGCGTGGTGCCGGACCAAGGCTTATGAGCGGCGCCTCTCGTGTCGAAGGTGGTGGCAGCATGAACGCGATTGAAGAACGGGAATCCAGCAACGAGCACGCCCGGATGGTCGACGCCGAGTTCGACATCCATGCCGTGCTGCAAGCCCGAAGCATGCTCAGTCACTTTCAGCCCATCATTTCCATCCGAGAAAAGAAGGTGGTAGGGCTGGAGGCTCTCGTTCGGGCCACCAATCCAGGCAGCGGCAAGCCCATCTCGGCGAACTACCTCTTCGACGCCGCCGCTCGGCACAAACAGTCGCTTCACCTCGATCGATTGTGTCGGGAATCGGCCATTTCTGGCTTTGCCAAGCTGGCCCACCTCGATCCCGACTTGATTCTTTTCGTCAACGTCGACGTCTCCAGCCTCAGTCGTTCGGCCGCCGAGTCCGACGCCCTCATTCGGCTGACGGAAGAATACGGTATCCCATCGGAACGCGTGGTCATCGAGATCATCGAGTCCAAGATCGATGATGCGGGGGCCTTGCAGCACTTTGTCGCCAACCATCGCAAGCGAGGGTTTCTGATCGCTCTCGATGACATGGGCGCCGGCCATTCCAATCTGGAACGCATTCCCAGCATCAAGCCCGACATCATCAAGCTGGACCGCTCGCTGATCCAAAACATCGACCGCGAGTACCACAAGCAAGAGCTGTTCGACTTCTTCATCAAGCTCGCGCACCGGATCGGCGTCTTCGTGGTCGTGGAAGGCATCGAGACCGAGGGCGAGGCGCTGACCTGCCTAGAGCGCGGCGCGGATCTCGTCCAGGGGTTCTATTTTGCGTATCCGCAGCCAGCCGCGCGCAGGTGCCTGGAAAGCGGCCTCGACTACGCCAGCCGGTTGCGCGCGGTGCTGACCGATCATTTGGTAGAGCGATTCACGCAGCGCAAGCTGATGTACAAGCAGTTCAACGATATCGCCAGTCGTATTACCGCGGTGATCGAAATGAGTGAGCCATCGTCGTACGAGATCATGCTGGAGCATGCACTCAAGCGGTTTCCGCTCGCCGAATGTGGCTACGTCATCCACGAATCGGGTCGCCAGCTCACACGAACCGTCTTCAATCCCAGCTGCGTTCAGCGACGACGCACGCCGCTTTTCGGTCCGGCTCCGGCGGGCGGAAACCAGAGCGCGAAGGACTACTTCATGTATGTCGGCAAGAATCAACGCCACTACGTCACGCGTCCCTATGTATCGGTTGCCACCGGCAACGTCTGCGTGACCATTTCCAATCGGGTCAGCCTGAGCTCGGGCGAATCCTGCGTCGTCTGCGTGGACATCCACCTTTCCCAGGATCTCTAGAACAGCAAACAAGCCGCAAGCACGCTTCCGCTCACGGCGTACGCGGAGCGCGTCCCGGAAATCCACTTTCGGCGCGGTCCGTTCGTTTTTCGTACCCTTGGCGTCCCAAATGAAGAATGATTCGAGCCGCGAGGAGACGCATGAACAGTACCATGCTTGCAGGGTTGTCCCTTATCGATGCCACCGGCCTATCTATTTTGGCCGCCACGGCGTTCACCCTATTACTTGGCATCACCGCCAACCTGTGGCTGCGCGGTCGCTTCGCGGCGATCGAGAAAGAAGTTCGCCACGCCCAAGCCGACGGCGGCTTCTCCACGCCCGTGCTCCGTCACATCGTTAGTGATGCCGCCGACGCAGCCGCCGGCGCGGGCGAGGTGAACAGCCAGGCCATCATCGAAGACTGCTTCCACACCGACCTGCGGGGGATGCTGCTCGCCGAGCGCTTCCTCCGCGGTGCCACGGGCCTCGTCATCATTCTCGGCTTGCTCGGCACGTTCTACGGGCTGACCCTTTCCATCGGCAAGATCGTTCATCTCGTAGCAACGGAAACCGGCGCCGGTACCGATATCGCTCAGGGCGTGAGCCAGGGCCTGACCCAAGCACTTTCGGGCATGGCGGTCGCCTTTTCCAACTCGCTCGTCGGCATTCTGTCTGCCGTCATCCTGACCGTGATCGGCATCCTGTCGAATGTCTCCGACCGACGGAGCGCCGTCATGGTTCAGATCGAGACCTACCTCGATCGGGTGCTTCCCAAGCGGCCTGCCGCGGCTTCCGGCTCTCCCGATGCCCTTGGCCAAACCGTCGCCGTGCTCGGCAATGCCATCGTGCGCTTCGAGGCGGCGCTGCAATCGTTCGCCACGACGACCAAGGACTTCCACGAATTCAATGCCCATCTGAAAGACAACGTCCAGCGCCTCAGCCTCACCTTTGCCGACCTTCGCGATTCTCTGAAATCGCAGATGTTGGCCACCGGCCCGACCCGGAAGATCTAGGAGAGCTGCGTGCGAACCAGACGCCCGTTTCTGTCCGATTCCGATGGCACGCGCGAGATCTGGCCTGCCTTCACCGACGTCATGTCGACCATGGCGCTCATCATGTTCGTGCTGGTCCTTCTGGCCTATGTGCGCAACCTGATCGCGGAAAAGCGCATGGGGGATTTCCAAGCGCGCATCGCCGCCTCGGAGCGGCAGTTGCGCGGCCTGCAAGCCCAGCTGGATGCGGGCCGCGCCGAGCTGGATGCGTCCAAGCGCCTGCTGGCCAGCCAGCAAACCATCGTCGCCGACAGCAATCGTCAACTGACGACCTTGCGCAGCCAACTGCAAAGCATCGCCGTGCTGCGGGTTTCGGTACTGGAAAAGCTGAAGAACGCCATCGAGGCGCAGCTCGGCGGCGGCGCCAGCAAGAGCGACCTCGTCACGATTGGCAACAATGGTGATATTACCGTCAACGAAAGCCTGGTCTTCGAGTACAACTCGCACGCCATCAAGAAGCAGGCGCGACCATTTCTCGATTCCCTGGCCAAGGCGCTCGGCAATGTGCTGGCGGACGCCGAGATCCGCGACACCATCGACACCATCGTCATTCAGGGCCACACCGACGATCGCGGCTCGGCGACGTTCAACTGGGACTTGTCCGCCAAGCGGGCCACCGCCGTGCTCGACTATCTTTTCCAGACCAACAAGACCTTGGCCGAGAGCTACGGCAGCTTCTTTGCAGCCAGCGCCTATTCCAAGTTCCGACCCATCGCGACCGACCAAACCGAGGCCGCCTATCAGCAGAATCGCCGCATCGAGATTTCGGTGGTGCCGAAAGACACCAACGTACGTCGCGTGATCGAAGAGTACATGCAGAAGAGCGCGCCACCGCCACCGTCGGTCCAGCCGTCGGCGGCGCCCTAGAGGTAGAAATGCCAGCGTCCGGCGCGATCTCGCCATGAATTGGGATGCCGTCTTCAGCAGCTTTGCCTTGGTCGCGGCGAGCGAAATGGGCGACAAGACCCAGCTACTCGCGTTTTCGCTGGCCAGTCGCTTTCGCCGGCCATGGACGGTCATGGGCGGAATTCTCGTGGCGACACTTGCCAACCATGCCTTGGCGGCGTCGGTGGGGTCGTGGATCTCGGCGCACGTTCCCGCCCGCACGATGGCAGGCATTCTGGCAGCGACGTTCATCGGATTCGGCATTTGGACGTTGCGACCCGACACCCTCGACGACGACGAGGGCAAGCCGTCGCGATTCGGGCCGCTCGTGACCACAGCCGTGCTGTTTTTCCTGGCCGAGATGGGCGACAAAACGCAGTTCGCGACGGTCGCGCTGGGCGCTCGTTTTCACAGTGCTCTCACGGTCACGCTCGGAACGACGCTCGGCATGCTTGCCACCGATGGGCTGGCGGTCTTTGTCGGCGACCGCTTGGCCCATAAGGTCCAAGGCCGCTGGGTGCGCATCGTCGCGGCCTGCTTGTTCTTCGTCTTCGGGATCGCGTCCGCGTGGAAGGCGCTGCACGCAGGCTAGAAGCGCGCGCAGATCGCAACGAGTGCTGCAATTGCCTTTTCATCGCGGGCGAACTCGCACAGTCGCATCTGACGATTCGCAAAGTACTTGCCTGTCATTCCCGCCACGGAGGGATCGGTGGCGAGCCACACCGGAGTGTCAGCCGCCTCTTCGGGAGATTGGGATCCGCCGAACCCGAGCGCATTCGAGAGCGTCGAGCTCGCGTCGCCGGGATGGCAAGAGTCGATGGTTATTTTATTCGCAGAAAGGTGCTTGGCGAAGGCGACGGTCAACATACGATTGGCTTGCTTCGACTGCCGATAGGCCGTGTTGTTATCGTAGGCTCGGCGCTTGAATTCGAGGTCGTCGAGGTCCAGATCTCCCGCCCAGTAGCTAGCGACATTCACAATACGAGCGGGTGCTGCACTCGCTACACTCCTGAGATGAGGGGGCTATCCGTGTGTCGCTCGTCGTCGCGTCGCTCGACCATGGAACGAAGCATAGCATCGTCCCATGCGAGTACCGGCGAGATCCTGCCAAGGTAATATTACGTGAACTGGACGGATCGTCGCGTGAATGCACCATCCATCCAGAAACCGGTGATGGGGAAACTGACGACGTGGCTGCCCTCGCTCGCGGCGCCGGCCGCAACCAAGAGCGGTGCATAGTGCTCCCACGTGGGAAGCGCGGTCGCCGCTGCTGGCGCACGCGTTTGAAATTCCTTCAAAGCATCGACGTCGAATCGACCGATGCTCTCTTCGGCCCACGCATCGAATTCCTTCGCCCATGTCGGGACTCCAGGTCGAAAGGCGTAGCGCATGTTGTGCGTGAGGAAGCCGCTGCCGAAGATGAGCACGCCCTCCGAGCGCAGTGGAGCGAGCGCACGTCCAAGCTCGACCAGACGCTTCGGATCGAGGGTCAGCAGCGACAGTTGCAACACCGGTACCTCGGCGTTCGGATACATGGGCACGAGCGGCACATAGGCGCCATGATCCAAACCTCGGTCGCCATCGTCCGCGACGGGAATCGCCTGGGCCTTCAGCAGTGACCGAATGCGCACTGCCAGCTCAGGAGCGCCGGGTGCCGGATACTTGGTCTGGTAGTACGACTCGGGAAACCCGTAGAAATCGTACACGAGCGGAACGGTTCGCGTCGCGCCCAGCGTGGCGGCCGGCTCTTCCCAATGCGCCGAAATCACGAGCACGGCCTTGGGCCTGGGCATGGCTTGCGCCCAGCCAGCGAGCTCGGCCATCCAGGGCTTGTCATCAAGAAGAATGGGCGCACCGTGTGCAGCGAAGATGACGGGCATGGTGCTCGGGTGAGTATCGTTGGGATCGGTCATCGGTGGTTGGTCCTTTCGCCGACACGCCAGTGCCGCACTTACCGACGCGAAAGCACGCAGACATTCCCTTCGATTCATGAATCCGTCAAGCGTAGCAAGAATCAGAAGCGGCGCTGCCAGCCGGTTCCGGGTAACAGCGGGGACAGATCCGTTTCTACTGCGTAACATGGCCTTCGGCAAACCCGCGTACCCACAGTCGACGACTCGCATCCCGGCTTGGCTTCTGGCGTGCATTACCTCCTGCAGTCCAACAACGTTGCCAACCCAAGCCGGAGTCCAAGCATGAAATCCGCTCATCACAAGACAAGGTATCGTGTCGAAGAATTGGTAACAGCTGCTTACGCGGCCGCTCGACGAGTGACCCACGACCGCGCGCTCGCAACCATCCTTGTAAGCAAGATTCTCGAGTACTGGCTGGCCAATTCGGACCGACCGGAGCTCCTCAAACAGATTCGCTCTGTCTCTTGGTAAGCAGTTTGGCAGTGAGGGAGTTCTGGTCTTGCTCTTGCAAAACTGCGAAGGCGTTCAAACAGCCCACAGACTTGCAATTCCAGGAGGACAACATCATGCCGAATAGCAATCGAGGTTTTGCTGCAATGGATCCCGAGGAACAGCGCCGCATCGCCAGCAAAGGCGGCCGCGCTGCGCACGAGTCGGGACACGCTCACGAATGGGACTCGGAGGAGGCCACCGAGGCCGGTCGTCGTGGTGGATTGGCGTCGCACGGCGAACGTGCGGCATTTCATCACGACACCGCGGCTCATCACCATACTCAAGCGGCCCGCTACCACGAAAACGGAGACCATGACCGCGCCGATCTGCACGCTGAGCACGCTCGTCACCACGGCCGTCAGGCCGACGAGGCTGCCGACCGAGCGCGTACCAGCACCAGAAGCAATCGCGGCTTCGCCTCGATGGATCCGGAACGGCAGCGAGAGATGGCTTCCGAAAGTGGAAGCACGGCGCACGGCGGACGCCTTGAGACCGAGGGCGAACGCGAGGACGAATACCAGACAAGCGGCCGCAACGGCGGATCGCGAGGTGGTAGCCGCGACCAGCATCAGGAAACCGGTCGGCGTGGCTCCGAGAGCCGCGGGGGCCGCGAAGAACCGGAACGCGAGCGAAGCTGAGCTCGCTTGGTTGAATTGAGTCGGGCGTTCTTCCTAGAGAAAAAATTACTCGGGACCGGTGTAGCGGCGACGCGAGCAATCGGTCGGCCGCCGACCTGCACCTTGCCCGCCATCGTCGAAAGGAAAGGTCACGTCACATGCATCTTCTCTGGTCTTTGATTGTTGGGCTAATAGTCGGAGCGTTGGCGAAGCTTCTTATGCCGGGACGAGATCCCGGCGGCATCATCGTCACGATGCTGCTCGGTATCGCCGGATCGGTCGTAGCTCGACTCCTGGGGCACGCCATCGGCCTTTACCGTCAGGGCGACAACGGGCCAGGAATTATCGCATCGGTGATCGGAGCGGTGATTCTGCTCGCCATCTACCGCGTGGTCATCGGACGACGGCACGCGCTCTAGAGCATCGACTGAAGGCCGCCACAGCAGCCTGAGCCTGCGGTTGGTTGAGCGGCGCTTGACTGTCGCGCCGATTTCAATCAGTATGAGTATCCTCATGTTCCTGCTCCACACCCCCACGATGCACGAATGGCGCGTAAATCGCGCTATGAAGCCCATGGTGGGGAGTGTGTACGACCGCTGAGCAGAGCCGTCCCACCCTCCCCCGCTGAAAGGGAGAGGGTACGCGGTCTAGCTCGCTCCTGATTGGCAAACCAGGAGCAAGCAATGTCCGCCTACGACGAAGAAGACAGTCTCGACGACAGACAACGATGGTCGCCAGCAACTCGGAACACGCTTCCGAGCGCGAAGGTGGCAGCGCCGGCGCAAACGCGCTGGATGTCCAGGCCGTTTCTTCGCTTGTTGGCGACCAACATGGCGTTTGGCTTTTCCGTTTCGACATTCTATCTCTTGCCCAAGCACTTGACGGTCACGTATGCGGCCACGCCAGGCACGCTCGGTGCCGTCATGGGCATCTTCGGGCTCACCTGCGTGCTGGTCGTGCCCTGGCTCGGTCGCGCCGTCAACCGGATCGGACTCGTGCGAACGCTCTGCCTGACGCAAATTCTGATGGCGGCGGCGTCGTTCGCGTTCGCGTCTCTGCACAGCGTGGGTGCGGCCATGCTGGCGCTGCGCACGCTGCAGGGGCTGGCGACCGCAGGTTATATGACTGCCGGACTTGCGCTGGTGTGCGAGCTGGCTCCGCCTGTACGACTGGTACAAGCCATGGGGCTTGGCGGAGCCGCGAGCCTCATCATGAGCGCGATTGCACCCGCCGTCGCCGAACCCATTGGCGCGCGCTGGGGCTTTGCGTGGGCTTTTGCCTTGTCGGGCGCGGTTTCCTTGCTAGGCGCCTGGCTCGCGTCCAAGTTGCCACGCCAGGCACGTCTCGCGCACACGACGGCAACGCTGGCGCTTCCCGCCCGCGCCCGACCGGTCTTGCTCGCACTTGCCTTTTCAGGCGCCGGTTTCAACGTCGTCATGGCGTTCTTGTCGCCACTGGCGCTGCCACGAGGCGTGACCGCGGTGAGTGGTTTCTTCGCCGCGTACACCATCGCTGCGCTCGGGGTTCGAATCTTTGGCACCGGTCTCACCGATCGCCTGGGACTCAAGCAAACCACCGCGGCCAGCCTGATGCTCTACGGAGCTGCCATCGCGGCCGTGGCGGCCGTCGGACCGAGGTCGCTGGTTGGCCTCGGATTGCTCTTTGGTCTCGCTCATGGCGCGCTCTATCCCGCGCTGATGGCCATGCTCTTTAGCCAGAGCAGTCCAGCCGAGCGCGCGCCGCTCGCGGGACTGTCGAACGGTGTGATGAACCTGGGCATGCTCTCGGTGTTGGGATTCGGGCAACTGGCCAACCACGTGGGACTGGTGCCAGTCTTTGTGATCACAGGTGGCCTGGTCGCCACCAGTACGTTGCTGATTCGTGGTGGCGCCGCAGAAATCCCCACAGACCCGATTGACGAACCCGCCTTACTGAGCGACGAGCTCAGTTCTTCATAACGTCCAAATTGTGACACGCGCTGCTGTCGCCGCCTCGGCACGCTTTCTGATAAAGCTCAGCAGCGCGTGTGTCGTCTTGGCCCAGTCCACACTGTCCCTTGTGGTAACAGACGCCGAGGTTGTTGCACATGGCGGCCTCTCCGCCTTGACAAGCCTTTTCGTACAGAGCGACGGCGCGCTGGCTGTTTTTGGTCAAGCCGCATCCGCCGAATTCATAGCAAACACCCAACTGGCCACAGGCAGGCATGTTGCCGCCTTGACATGCCTTCTCGTATAGGTCGAAGCCCCGACGGCCATCCGGCGCAACCCCGCAACCACCCGTCCAATAGCATGCGCCGAGACGCGAGCAGCCCTCCATCACGCCAGCGTCGCAAGCCTTCCTGTAGTACACGGCCGACCGAGGGTCGTCGTCCTCGAACACGGGCATGGAGGTACTCCCGAGAACGATGAAGCGAAAGACACTAAAGGCGACGACCAACCCGGTCGTGCCTAAAGTGGTGATCTGTAACGGCAGTCCCATCTCTTGGGCACGGCGACCAAGGAGCACGATCGCTGCGGTAAGAATCAGAAGGCCCAGCCCAACCAAACGCGCGGTCTCGATGCCGCGCAAAGTCCACACCGTCGGCACACGTCCAAGCGGCACGAACAAGCCGATGATCGCAGCAGCCGCGACGACCAAAACAATCAGGCGTTGACTGTGAAGGTGAGCCCTCGGCGACATCGTATCTCGGACCAACAGCCGCAAAAAAACAGGTCAGCGGCAAATTTCCCGCTGACCCATCTCTTTCCCTCGACAGTAAGACGCTGGACCTTGAGCCGCTATCGCGCGCAAAAAACGCAGTCGTTTCGGCGGCGAGACCTCACCGCGGCAGGCGGAAAGTTCGCATCAAACGCATCGTCCAGACGATGGCAAATACGGCAAGCGAGACCAAATAAAACCAAATACGCATCGTGAGCCTTGGCATTTCGAGCAGGTTCGCACGCATGACGTCGCGAAACACGAGCAAGAGAAAGAGCACCATGGCGTCGCCGAAGCCCACCGAAAGGGCTTGCACTTTGGCAAGTGCCCAATCCCGACGCTCTGGCGCCAACCAATAGTCACGGTTGGGCAAATTGATCAGCCTGTTCGGCAGGCGCGCCAGCAGTATCGGGGTCAACAAGAAGACGAGCGAAAGTAGCGCTAGCACACCGGCGTTAAGAATGAAAAACGCGGGCTTGGGCAGAAAGCCGTTGGCCCGTCCTGCGGCATCGAAATGCGACGCCATTCTCTCCGGCAGCCGAGGGTAGTACCACGCCATCTGCAGAAGGGCTGCGGCCAGCAGCACAACGAAGAGCGTCCGCGATGGGCGCGCCACCCGTGTTTGCAAAGTACGCTCAGCCGTTGGCATTCGATCTACTCCATGCTGACGTTGTCGTTGCGGGTGATCACGGTCGATAAGCGCTAGAGCTTGATGTTGCCGCCGTCGTCGGATCCAACCAAACGTGCGCGCTTTGCTTCGATGGCTGCACCCACCCTCGACGATGAGTCGATCGCCAGTCGCAACCATGTGCCCTCTTTCGCTCCGGCCGGCAGCAGCGCGCGCGGCAGGCGGTGACGTTTCTCACCGAGCAGCACGACGACCTCGTCGTCTTCGATGGCGTCGATGAAAAGTGAGACGTCGGAATCGCTCATGGCAGGCGAACCGTCTTCGGGTGGTTCACAGTATGGAACGCGACTGAGTTTTCGTCGAAGTCCAAGTGAATGGTGCCTTCGCGACCGGTTTCCAAAATCTGTGCGCCCGTTTCCTGTAGACGCGAGGAGGTTTCCGGGTGCGGGTGCTTGGGCGCATCCGCCCGGTTGCTGATCACCGCCAGGCGCGGCGCTACGGCACGCAAGAAAGCAGCACTGGACGAGGTCCGGCTGCCGTGGTGGCCGACCTTGAGCACGGTAGACCGCGGAACCAGTCCATGGGCGAGCAGCCATTCCTCCTCGGCGAAGTTGGAGTCGCCCGAAAGCAGCATGCTGACCTCTCCCACCGCAAGCCGCGCCACCACGCTGTTGGCGTTCACGCCCGCCTCGCCCAACTCGAGAAAGGGCTGCGGCGGCCCCAGCAGCGTCAGCACCACGCCAGGGCCGAGCTCGATCGTTCGCCCTGAGGTCGCTTGCAACAGCGGCACGTGAAGCCGTTCGAGAACGTGCAGCAGATGCAGGTAGATAGGAGTGTCGTGGCGATAGCCGCTGTCCATGAACGCCTTGGTCCCACACGATTCCACAATGCTGGCAAGACCGCCCAAGTGGTCCGAATGGCGATGGGTAAGCAGAATCAAATTCAGTGGACAGACGCCTCGCTGCTGAAGGAGCGCCAACACAACTGGCCCTGCCTCGGCCTCGCCACCGTCGATGAGCATGCGTTTGCCCGCAGCGGATGCAATCAGAATGGAATCGCCGTGCCCGACCGCAATCACATCCACTTGCGCAGCCAGCCGCCCCGGCGTCGGTCGAGACTCGCGCAGACAGGCGAGGCAAAGCACAGCCGCGAGCAGCGCCCGAACAAGCGGAGTCACTTCGAGGTTCGCCACCCGTCGAGGTTAGGCACGAAATGGCGAGGACGGAAAAAAACACGAACGACATGCTTGCCTATCGGCCTTGAACCAGAAAAGTTGCGCGACCGAAACCTATTGCGCGGGCAGACTTGAGCCGTTTGGAGTGCCCAAGGGCACTCCCTTCCCAGATAGACGGCAAATCGGTAATCTATGCTTACGCCTCTTCCATTCGTTGGTGATGAAGCTGGGCTGATGCAAGCTCTGCGCGACGGCCATCCGGGCGCCGCAGCGTTGTTCTATGATCAGCACGCGGCCCACATCCATCGAACGCTGCGCTCGGCGCTGGGCCCCGACGAGGACATCCCTGACCTTCTGCAAGAGGTCTTCATCCGCGCCCTCGATTCCATCGGCAAGTTGCGCGAGCCCGATCGCGTGCGCAGCTGGCTAACCTCCATCGCCATTTTCGTCGCGCGCGCCCAGCTGCGCGTGCGAACCCGCCGCGGCTGGCTCCGTATCTTCTCTCCGGAGCACACGCGCCCCGTCGAGGTCAATCAACCTTCGTCGGATGCTCGCCGTGCGCTGCGCGAGGTGTACGACGTTCTCGACCAACTGCCCACGCAAGAGCGGGTGGCCTTCGTTCTTCGATTTATCGATGGTATGACTCTGCAAGACGCCGCCGAGGCAGCCGATACCTCGCTGGCAACCATAAAACGTAGACTTGCGCGGGCGGAACGGAAGTTCTTGGATGCGGCGCGGATGCGCCCGACGCTGAAACCTTGGTTGGAGGATGGGACGAGATGGACCCAGCAGACGAACAGTTAGAGCGCGTGGGGAGGTCCATTCGCGTTGCGTTGGCGGCCGAGAATCACGCGAGTGAAGAGATCCGGGTTGCTCGCACCGACTTCCTCGAGGGGTTCGCCAGCCGTACCAGCCGTCGCGCCAACCGACCGTTCGCGCCTCTGCACAATTGGCGAGCCTGGGCTGCCGTTGCAACTGCGGCAACGGCTCTCGCAGGCCTTGGGGTTTGGAGGCAACTACCGATCTCATTCCGCAGCAACGTTCCCGCCGTCTCGACCACGCCAGGCGATTTGATCGAAGCCTCGAGTGTCCGTGCCGTACCGCTGGACTTCTCCGAAGGCAGCAGCGTGATCCTGCGCGAGGGTGGACGCATGCGGGTGATTGGCGCGGACTCGGCGGGAGCACGGGTCTTGGTCGAGAACGGGACCGTCGACGTTTCCATTGCGCACAGGCGCCTTGGTCGAACCCGGTGGAGCTTCGAAGCGGGGCAATTTCATGTCGCGGTGGTCGGCACGCGCTTCCGGCTCGAATTTCGGCCCCAAAGCCAGCAATTCAAGTTGGACATGCGAGAGGGACGGGTCGTCGTTTCCGGAGGTTGCTTGACGACGCCAACCGCGGTGACGGAAGGTGGCACGCTGGATTTGTCGTGCCAGCCCGCAGCCGCGCTCGCCACTCCGTCGGAAAGCCCGAAGGTGGCTACCGCTCGTGCCGACGAGCTAGGCCCTTTCGAGGCGTCCGCGAAAGCCGATAGGGGCCGACCTGCCCACGCCGGCGCGCCTTGGCACGACTACCTTGCGTCCGGACGACTCGAGGACGGCCTACGTTCTGCCGAGCGAGTGGGCTACGACCGCGTCTGCCAGACTGCAACCTCCAAGGAGTTGCTGGCGCTTGCCGATGCGGCGCGTCTCTTCGGGCGCTCCCGGCGGGCCGTGGTGGCGCTGCAGACGCTTCGTCAACGCTTTGCAGGCTCATCCGATGCCGCGACCGCTGCGTTCCGACTGGGACGTATCGCGTTCGAAAAGCATCACGCCTACGGGGACGCTGCCAGCTGGTTCAACATCTATCTGCGCGAACAGCCGAGCGGCCCCCTTATGGGAGACGCGTTCGGGCGTATGATGGAGGCCCGGCAGCGGTCGGGAGATTTGACGGGTGCACGCGAGGAGGCACAACAGTACTTGCGTCGCTTCCCCCAGGGGCCATACGCTTCTGAAGCGCAAGGCATCCTGTCTCAGTGAGCATCCTCCCAGCCTCCACTTCACTCGAACGCCCAGCCATTCGCACCGCCACCCTTGGCGTCTTGCTGATTGGCCTGGCGGAGCTTTGTCTTGCCCCAGCCAAGGCCGAGTCCGCTACGCTGGCCCAAGCGACGCAAGTAACGCCAGCGACGCCAGCAACGCCAGCAACGCCAGCAACGCTCGAAGAGGCTGGGCGCCGCGTGCTGCTTCTCACCGATAAGCTCGGCGATCCTTTTATGGATCGCATTCGCGCCGAGGTCGCCGGCCTGGGCCTCGCGGTGCTCGTGCGCAGCTCCGCCGGATCGTTGGAGGACGAGGCGCGCGCAGAGCACGCGGTTGCGGCGATTCGCGTTTTGCCGTCGAGCAAAGGCGTCGAGGTGTGGATGGCGGATGAAACCTCCGGGCGCTCGCTGCTTCGGCAGCTGATCGTCGATGAACGTCCGGGCGGCCCCGACCAAGGCCTCATCGCCCTGCAAACAGCCGAGCTTCTGCGTACGAGCCTTTTCCCCAAGCAGACGAATCCCGCGGAGCCAGCGCCGCTACCTACTAGGCAGGCAGTTGCCGCCGCCAATGCGACGCCGGTGCCATCGAGAGAGAGCGAGACGGGCATTCAGGCCGGACTCGGAACGATCTATAGCTCGGGCGGCGCAGGTCCCGCCCTGCAGGGCTGGCTGTCGCTCCATCAATTCTGGAGCCCGCGCTTGGGCCTGGCGATCGATTTTTCCTTTCCGCTCGGCGGCAGCAGAGTGTCCGCCGTCGAGGGTTCGAGCCGCGTGGGTACCTACCTCGGCGGCCTCGAGTTTCTGGTTCGACGCCACCCGCGGCACAGCCTCTACGCAAACGCCGGCATCGCAGCGTCCGTAGCGTGGATCGTGAGCCGTGGCCAAGACGCGCGCGCTCCCCTCAACACCGCTTCGTCAAACGCCGTAGTCGGCGCCGCCTACCTTCGTGCCAGCGCCGGCTGGTCGGGAAGCTTCTACAAAATCGGATTCCTCGGGCTCGCCGGCGGTACCCTTGAACGCGTCGCCATCCGCCTTGCCGGCAACGACGCCGCCCATTGGGGTTGGCCATTTCTAGCGGGCCTTCTCACCGCCGAAATCGACTGGCACTAGATCCTACGGCTCGAAGCGAACGTCGTCGATCCAGACATCGAACTGCGACTGCGTCGGCCAGAGGATGAAGCCGACCATCTGATCCTTCCGCATGGGCAGGAGAGGCGAGCCGGTTCCTTCCTGAGCCATGTTGGCGAACCGAACGAAGAAGCGTGTCCAGTCGCGGGTAAGCGCTACCCGAGTCCGATAATAGTCCATGCAAGCTTGCTGGCAGATATGGCCGTTCCACGCGTTGTCCATCGTGGTAACGCCCAGGGAAAGGACGAAATTAGAACCGCTCTGCCCGCTAAAGGCCGCCCAGAACGAAATCCCGCTGAACTTGCTTGCATCGTAGGGTACGGCGGTTCCGCCCGACGGCTGCTCGAAGACCGCGGTCCAGTTGGCTCCCCAGCGCGTGAAACCTTGGCCGGCAAAGTGCCCCGCGTAGCGGTCACGAGCGGCGCACAAGCCGGAAGGCTCGGCGACGAGATTTTCCGACGAGCCATCCGCGCCGAGCACCCAAAGGCCGTTGCGTCCGTCAACCGTCGCCAGCGCGTCGGTGTTGGTTTCGAAATCGTCGATGAGCTGGTTTCGCGGCTCGCTCACGTAGGCCAGCGGGCCACGCAAGGGGCGCTCAGGACAGCCAGCCTTCACCTGGATCGGATCGACGGAGGCGTCGCAGCCGGCGCCAACCAGCAGCGCCAACATCGCAAGCCAAGAGTTCGGGCTAGAACGAGCCATCCGGTTTTTGAGATTAGCGCCCTTTTCGTAATGACTTCAATCGCCAGCCACACCGGACGGGAACGATTCGATCATCCGGCCTTCGATCTGGCAGGACGCTTGAGCTTGCGCCACAGGGTCGTCGTGCTGATACCGAGGAGCGCAGCGGTGCGGCGTCGACTGCCGCCCGTCTGCCGAAGCACCTCCTTGATGTGCGCAAGGGTGAGATCCTCGAGGGTCGCATCGGCCGCGCGCGCCAGCATGGACGTGCCATGCACGATCGATGAAGGAAAGAGATCCGGTGTGAGCCGGCCATCCCGCGAAAGAACGGCGGCGTGCTCGATGGCATTTTCCAGCTCACGCACGTTGCCGGGCCACGGGTAACGCGTGAGAAAGCCGAGCGCCTCCGGGGACAGCCGCAGGCTTGGCAAATTCAACTTGGAACGAAAGCGCTCTACGAAGAAGCGCGCCAGCGGCAGGATATCCTCACGCCGCTCGCGCAGCGGGGGAATAGCCACCTCGACGACGCGCAAGCGGTAGTAGAGGTCGTCGCGAAATTTCCCGCTCGCCATCGCCGCCGCAAGATCGCGATTGGTAGCGGCAAGCACGCGCACGTTGATGGGTCGGTTGCGGCTTTCGCCCACGCGGCGAATCTCTCGCTCCTGCAGAACCCGCAGCAGCTTGACCTGCGTGGCGTGCGAAATGTCTCCGATCTCGTCGAGAAACAAGGTGCCGCCCGCCGCCGCCTCGAACAGACCGGGATGATCGGAAACCGCTCCCGTGAACGCGCCGGCCTTGTGCCCGAAGAGCTCCGAGTCGAGCAGCGTCTCCGGCAAGGCGCCACAGTTGATGGCGAGAAAGGCCCCCTTGCTGCGCGCCGACCGATTGTGGATCAAGCGCGCCACGACCTCCTTGCCGACGCCGCTCTCGCCGGTGATGAGCACCGACGAATCGAATGGAGCAATCCGCGTCGCCAGCTCGATCACCCGGGTGAACGCCGGGCTACGCACCTCGACCATGGACGACGGCTCCAGGGCCGATAACTTGCGCGCGCTGGCTTCCAGCTCGCGGGTGGCCTGGCGAAGCCGGTCGGTAAGATTGCGAATCTTGCCTTTGATGTCGTCGGCGACGAAATAGGCGAGCGAGCCGCTGGCGTCGCTGCCCCAGGCGCTGGCCTCCTTGCCGAGCGCCGTGCACACGCGCGCCCCCTGAGCTCGACAACTCTGCTCGACGAAGTAGATGTTGCGGCCGAGCGCATACGACATGAACCCGCTGGCATAGCCCGAGAGCATCCAGCACACAGGATGCTCGGCCTTGCCGAGATGGGACGTGTGCTCGTCCGCTTCGCCCGAGCCGTGCCAGGTGACCTCCATCAAGAAGTGACCGTCGCCCTGCCCGCTCTCGTCCATGTCGAGCCGCTTGGTCACCCAGCGAGCAACACCTTGCATGGCATGCAAGCGCGGTCCGGCCTTTACCAATTCGGTCGGACTGCTCCACGAAAAAACCCGGCGCATGGCCGCGGCGTCGGCCTGCCCCCAGAAATACGCGTAGCGCGTGAGAATGCGGCGCGCCTGCTTCGCACCCACCATTTCGAACAGGTCCTGCCGAAACTGCGCGAACGCATCCATGCTGTGCAAGATCAGGCGTCGGCCCTGAAAGTCGATGACGCCGTCGCGAAAGCTGAGCAGCTCGTCGAACCGAAGATCTTCTGCACGCACGACGGACATTTCATCATGAAATGGTGTGTTTCACAATGTAATGCTCGTCATTACCCGAACGATTACGAAAGCGGACGAAGAGCCGCCAAAGGATGGGCTCTTTCGAGGATCTCGACCGCCGGCACGACGCTTGCTCTGCCTGCACGCGGACCAAGCAAAAGCGGTCCAGTCACCCAAACGCGGAAAGGCAGGAAGATCCTACGACGGCTTCCCTGCTCGACCCAAGAAGGACGTCATGTACGATTTGCTGAGAAACAAGCTCGAAGGTTTGCAAGGTGAGATGGTCGCGTTCGCGCAGGATCTTCTGCGCACGCACAGCCGGAGCGGCGACGAAAGCAAAGCGGCCAGCCTCGTCGTCGATCAGATGAAGGCGCTCGCCTTCGACGATGTCTCCACGGACGAGCTCGGCAACGTCGTCGGCATCTTGCATGGGATCGAAGACGGCCCCACCCTCATGCTCGCCAGCCATCTCGACACCGTCGGCACGGGCAATCTGTCGACGTGGAACGAATCGCCGTGGAGTGGACGCATCGAAAGTGGCCGACTCCACGGTCTCGGCGCCGCGGACTGCAAGGGTGGTGTCGCAGCGCAGGTGTTCGCAGCCGGTCTGCTCAAGCGCAGCCTTCTGCCTTTGCGAGGGAACCTGGTCGTCGCGGCCACTGTCCTCGAGGAAAACGGCCTCTCCATCGGGATGCGCGGCTTGCTCAGCCACACGCTCAAAGACCTGGGGATGGTTCCGACCTACGCCATGTTGGGCGAGCCGACCGATCTCGGCCTGTACTACGGTCACGACGGCCGCGCCGAGCTAGAAATCACGGTTCGTGGAATCAATCCGTTCCGCGTGACCGATGCCGCCGAATTGGTCACCCGCGCGCTGGACGAAGCCGGACAGGAAGGCGCTGTCGAGGAGATCGCGGTCGATAGCACGCGCTACGAGGACGGCCCCGGCTATCGCCAAGCGGTCATTGCACTCCAGCGGCGTCTCGGCACGAGCGAGCAAGAGAATCACGTCCTGTCGCGCATGCGGGGCGAAGCCATGCGTGCCGCTAGTGCGGCCGGCGCTGTCGACGTCGAGGTCAGCGTGCGCGAGCGCGAGCAAATCATGCCGAATGGCGTTGTGGTGAAAACCAAGAGCATCGCTCATTCGTGGACCACGGATCCATTCAGCCCGCTGCTCTCCCGCGCTCGTCAGGCGCTCTCCGCCGCCGAGTGCGAAGTCCGGCCCGGCCGCTGGAAGTTGGCTCGCCTAGGAATGGGCACGGCCGGCAGTCTGCTCGTGAACGAGCACGGCATCGCGACCATCGGCTACGGCCCCGGCCACGAAGAGCAAGCCCATCGCGAGGGCGAATCGGTGGCCATTTCCAAGCTCGTCGCTTGCTGCTACGGCACTGCTGCGATAGCGCACAGTTTGGTGGGAGTGCCGGTGTTCGGCTGGATTCCCGATAGCGTGTGAGGCTGTTATGCGCATCATCGTGTTCAACTGCGGCAGCTCGTCGCTGAAGTACCGCCTGCTCGACATGCCGAGCGAGACCGAGCTGGCGGCTGGCGAAGCCGAGCGCGTGGGTCCCAAGACCGCCCTGCCCGGCTGCATTCACCACAGCGCCTTCGGGATGCGCGAAGACCACGAGCAGGAAATGCCCGATCACGGCGCTGCCTTCTCGGCAGTTATGCGACTTCTCGAACGCGACCCGCGCCTTTTGCCCGAAGCCATCGGTCACCGCATGGTGCACGGCGGAGCGCTTTTCAAACACCACGTCGTCGTCGACGACCAAGCATTCCAGGGTCTGGAGGAAGTGCAGGATCTGGCGCCCATCCACAATCCGCCAGCGCTACGGCTCCTGGCGGCCTGCCGGCAGCTCTATCCCAAGCTGCCGGAGACCGTGGTGTTCGACACGGCCTTTCACTCGACGATCTCGCCAGCGGCGCGCACGTACGCGCTGCCCCTCCAGGTCGCTCGCAGCCATGGCTTTCGCAAGTATGGATTCCATGGCACGAGCCACGAGTACGTCGTGCACGAGGCGGCGAAGTATCTCGCTATCCCCATAACCGAGCTGCGCGCCGTGAGCTGCCATCTGGGCAGCGGCGGCGCCAGCCTCTGCGCCATCGTGAACGGCAAGTCCGTCGACAACACCATGGGCTACTCACCGCTGCAGGGGCTGGTCATGAGCACCCGCTCGGGCGACTTGGATCCCGCCATCGCGCTGTCGCTCGTGGCGAACGCCCAAGGCGACAGTCGCCAAGTGGAAGACATGCTCAATCGTAAAAGTGGACTACTGGGTCTGTCCGGAGTTTCCGCGGACATTCGCGACGTTCTGGCGAACCAACAAACCGACGAGTCGCTCGTGCGGGCCGCCGAAGTGTACTTGTGGCGCATCCGCAAGTACCTCGGGGCCTATCTGCTAGTCACCGAGCGCCCTCACTGCATCATCTTCACCGACACCATTGGTGAAAAAATCCCCTACGTGCGCTGGGCCGTCACAGCCGGGCTCGGCAGTTTGGGCGTGAGCATGGATCCGCTGAAGAACGCGGATCCGGGCCCCCTGCCCGCGGATCTGGCGTCGCCCGAAAGCCGCGTGCGCATTCTCGCCATCGCCACCAACGAAGAAGTCGCCATCGCACGCGCCAGCTACGGGTTGCTCGCCGCGCCTAGTACGAACAATGCGAATTGAAAGGTCGTCATGAATTCCCTGGTTCTCATTCCGTCGAAAAATGGCTTGCGCTATTCGCGCGTGTTTCTGGAGAGCGGCGAGCCGTTCACGACCGTTTCGGGGCTCGCCCGCCTGCGCGGCACGGCCGCATCGCTTACCGACCTCGAGCTTGCGCTCGCTGCCAATCGTGACCAAGCCATCGACGTGCTCACCATTCGCGCCGTGTTCGGCGGCAACGATTTCGCGGCGCCGGTCATCGTCGATGAAGGTCACGAGAAAAAGCTTCTGCACCTACGCTCGCAGTCGCCCCTTTCGGTCGCCAATACCACCACGCTGATCGCCGAGGCCCAGACCATGTTTCCCAAGGTGCCCATCGCCGTCGCCTTTGAAACCTCGTTTTTCGTGGACCTGCCGACGCGGGAAAGCACCTATGCGCTGCCTCGCGCGGCGGGCAATTCCGTCCGCCGCTGGGGCTATCACGGGCTCTTCCATGCGGCAGCCACCCAGGAGCTGGCGCAGGAGCTCAAGCTTGGAGCGAGGCCGGCGCGAATGCTCTCGATCTGTTTGGATTCGCGCCCAGAAATGGCTGCCGTTCAAGGACGTGTTCCCCTCGCCGTCACCAGCGGCAGCACGCCCATGGAAGGGCTGCCTGGCGAAGCCAATTGCGGCGAGATCGATCCGTCGATCGCACTGGCCCTTGCAGCGGATCCCGATATTGGACCCGAGCGCGCCAATCTGATGCTCACCCGCGAGAGTGGATTTTTCGGCATGCTCGGCTGGCGTGCAACGCTGGGGGAAGTGTTGACCGAGAAACGCGCGCGCATCAGCCGCGTACGCGAGCATCTGCTGTATCACATGGCCCTAGCAGCGGGCAGTAGCCTAGCAGCCCTCGAAATGCTCGATGGCGTCGTGTTCTCCGGCCGCTACGCCGAGCAAAGCGATGTGGTTGCGAGCTACCTCATGCCGCGCCTGGAGCGTGCGCTGAGCCTGCCGGCCGGCTCCTTGCCCTGGCACACCTGCCAAACCCCACTGGACATCATTGTCGCCCAAGCCGGAATTGCGGCGCTGGTGACAAAGAACGGCGGTCAGTCAACAGCGGTGCAGTAACCCGAGGTAGTCGGCACCGATGTAGTGCAGTTTAACCGCGACCTGCGGCAGAAGGTGATGGACCGTCCTCGTCTCTGCGATAACCTTGAGGACAGGCGCGTGCATGAAAGCGGTACTCACCGGCGGGACGGGTTTCATCGGAAGGCATCTGCTTGCTCTTCTGCCGAACGCCGTCGTGCTGTCACGAAATCCCGATGGCTCGTCGGCAAAGCTCGGCTCGGCTCGGCTACTCGGTTGGGTGCCCGAGGCCGAGCCAGCGCCGGTCGAGGCGTTCGCCGACGCGGAAGTGGTGTTCAACCTGGCCGGAGAATCGCTCTCGCACGGCCGTTGGACCGACGAAAAGAAGCGGAGCATACGCCAAAGCCGCGTGCAGTCGACGCACAATCTGATCGCCGGCATGGCCGCCTTGAAGACACCTCCGGCCGTGCTGGTATCCGCATCGGCCGTTGGCTATTACGGCGATCGCGGCGACGACGAGCTAGGCGAAGAATCGCCGGCCGGTCACGGCTTCTTGGCCGAGGTTTGCGCCGAATGGGAGGACGCTGCGATGGCCGCAACCAAGCTTGGGGTCCGCGTGGTATGCGCCCGATTGGGTGTCGTTCTGGCCAAAGGCGGCGGGGCACTGGCGCAGATGCTGAAGCCGTTTCGCGTGGGCGTGGGTGGAAAAGTCGGCGACGGTAAACAGTGGATGCCGTGGATTCACATCGAGGACGCGGTCCAAATGCTGGTGTTCGCGGCCGAGCGGCCAACCATCCGCGGCGCCATGAATGCAGTTTCCCCCCATCCCGTCACCAACGCGGATTTCACTCGGGAGCTCGGAAGCGCCTTGCATCGCCCGACGTTCCTCTCCGTACCGAAGCTCGCGCTCCGCGCGGCGCTTGGCGAGATGAGCGAGGTAGTCACCGCCTCCTGTCGGGCGCTCCCACGCGTGGCGGAGCGAAATGGCTTCCCGTTCAGATACCCACGGCTGGGCGACGCGCTGGCAGCTGCCCTATAATGGCGGCGACGCATTCCGCTTGCGCCACAAGGTCGAGCGACTGATGCCAAGAATCCTCGTGGCGGCAACCTCGCTCTCCGCGCGGCTCGTGACCCGGCGAATATGCTCTTGCCCTATTTGGTCCACGGTAAAGTCTCCACCGATCCGAGGAACGCGCTCGGCGCTCCACGCTATGCATTCCGGTAGATCGCACGTATCAATCGTCGACGCTCGGTGAAGAATGACAGCACGCTCGACGACGTTTCGTAGTTCCGGAATGTTGCCCGGCCACGGATAGGTTGTCAGGACGTCCTCTGCAGCGGCCGTGAATGCCAGCGCGCCCCGACGCATGGTTCTCGCAAAACCTTCGAGGAACATCCGCGCCAGCGGCACGATGTCGGCGTGACGGTCGCGCAGCGGCGGCACAGAAATGCGGACAACCTCGAGATCGTTCTCGCTACGATTACTCAATCTCGGCGTCGAGAATCGAAAGTCTGTCCGACTGGTCGCTACGATTCGCGCGCTCGAATGGCGAACCCGCAGCTCGCCCACGCGCGCGAAATCCTTGTGTTGGAGGAGGCGCAGCAAGAGGGCTTCGAGGCTCGGTGAGATATCGCCGATTTCCTCCAAGAACAGCGTGCCCTCCTCCGCCGCTTCGACCAACCCGGCATGGCTGCCTTGAAAGCCACCCAAACCGCTGCGGCTCGAACCGAACAGGTCGGACGCGACGCCCTCGTCCGAGGCACCAAGCAGATTTGCGGCGATGAATGGCCCGGCCGTCTGCGCGCTACTCCGGTGAATAAAGCGCGCCAGGGTTTCGCGTCCAGTGCCTTGCTCTCCGCAAAGGACAACGAGGGCATCCCGGTTGGCGACGCTCGCGGCGCTCGCCAATGCCGCGCGCATGGCAACCGACTCCGCGATGAGTTCCGTGGGACTCCCGAACGCGGGCACCAGCCCTTCGGCCTCCGCCAACCGCAGACGAAGCTGCCGCTGCTCGCAGAAGCGCTCGACGATGTGCTTGACCTGCCCGGGAGTAAACGCCGCCGGAATATGATCGCACGAGCCGCGCAGGCTCTCCGAAAGGGATGTTCCAAACGTCGTACAGCTCGTGATCAGCACCAGCGTGAGACCGGGCATCTCGTCGAGTAGGCGTGCGCCAAGATCCCGACCAAGCTCGATTTCGACGGAGGGATCGACGAAAGCGATATCGAACGATCGATGCTCGACCGCGTCCAGGGTGGCTTCGACGGACGCGGTGGCCACGACGGCGCAGTCGAGAGCCTGCAGACAACGAGAGAGAGAAGCACACACACGCGCCTCACGTACGACAACAAGCACGCGCGGCCTGTATCCAGGCACCTTTGCGCGGGTCTGTTCTGGAAGCCGAGCCATCGTGCTCGATTCAGCACGCCTCGTGCCAGCAAGGCAACGCCACTGCCGACGCGAAATCGAGGCCTAGCGACAAGCGAGGTTGCGTTCCGCACGGTACGGTCTGAAATGGCGTGCAGGTTGCAAACTGAAACATTGGTTCCGTCTTGCATCAAGACTCAGTCCTTCGATGTGGGCCAGAGGCTACATCTCTTCCGAGCTAGAGCGTGCGGCAGACAAATTGTTTCCGATACGTTGCAAGCCAGTAAAAACACTGTCTCTACCGGACGCCTCAGGCATTACAAATATTTCAGAATCCCACTCTCTTCTTAACAAATCTTTAATCACCACGATATTCGCCCGCTATTAGCAATCCGTAAACTTGAGTTCATCAAGTCTGCAGGATCGGAACTCAGGTTCACTGAAAGGAGCAGGTGAGCGAATGGCACAAGAGAACAGCACAGCATCTTCCCCGTCGAGGGCAACGTTAGGTCTCACAGGACTAACGATGAACGCAATGGCCCTGATCGCGCCCGGCGCGTTTCTGTGGTTGACGTTTTTCATTCAGTCCGTGTACGGCGCACCCATGGCGGCGTCGGGAATGTGGTTCGGTATCCTGGCGGCGCTGCTGCTGTGCCTCGCCACCGCGATTTCGTACTCTGAGCTGTCGAAGCTGTATCCCGGCGCCGGCTCGTCCTACTTCTTCGCCGAACAAGCCTTCCTTTCCAAGAGCAAGGCATTCCGCTACGCCCGCGTGGCGAAGTTCGTAGTCGGTTGGGCCAGCCACCTCTATTACTGGGTCTATCCGGGCCTGATGGTGGGTACCACGGCCTTGGTCGTGGGCTACGTGACCGGTCAAATCTGGCCGAGCATCTTTAACGCCGCCGTCCCAAGCCCGATCTTCATGATTCTATTCTGCGTGGCGTTCGCGTTTGGCGTGGCCTACATCGCCTTCCGCGGTGTCACGGGTACCACCGCCGTCAATACGGCAATCAACGTCATTCAGATCGCGGCTCTGTTGGTGTTCTCGGCTATCGCCATCGGCTATCGCATGAACCACACCGAAGGTTCGGTCGGTTACACGCTGGATCCCAACGGCAACGCCATCAACAAGGTCATCGCCATGGACGACAAGGGCCAGCCGGTCAAGGATCCCGAGGGCAACTTCGTCTACGCCAAGAATCCCGATGGCTCCGATCAGATGTTCAAGGTCTCGTACGCGCCCGAAGGTTCGTACAACACGGTTCCGGATCCCTCCGACGCAACCAAGCAAATCTCCGCGTTCCAGTACCACTCTTCTGCCAAGTCCGTCGTAGCACCCCACAAATTCAGCTACATCATCATCCAAGCGTGTATCGCGATTCTAATCCTGGTCGGATTCGAATCCGTCACATCGATGGGCGAAGAAGCAAAGAACGCGAAACGCGACATCCCCCGAGCCGTTATTCTGTCGCTGCTGATTCAAGGTCTGTTCTGTTACCTCATCGAATATTTCGCGGCCAATTTCTTCTTAAACAATGGCTATCAAATCAGCAATGCCACGGCATCAGCCGCACCGGTAGGCGACATGATGATCATCGCCGGCACCTGGCTCTTCGGTAGCGCTGCCGCCGGCAAAGCCTTCATGCTCGTTCAGGCGCTCACGGTCTTCCTGGCGCTCATCGGCACGACGCTTTCGTGCATGAGCACCGGCGCCCGCGTGACGTACGCCATGGGCCGCGACGAAGAAGTCGGCTCGCACTTCGGCCTCCTGCACGGCACCAAGCTGACGCCGCACAAGGCGATCTGGACCTTGGCGATCATTTCGGCAGTCGTCGGCATCGTCTCGGTCGCCTTCAACTTCTGCGGGCCAGCCGCCTTGGCCGACGACGTCATCAAGGGCCTGCCGCAAAACGCATGGTACAGCTTCCTCATCTTCGGCCACGACAACGCGGCCAAGATCCCGCAGAGCTTGCTCGTAGTCACGCTGGTCAGCAACTTCGGAACGTTCCTGCTCTACATGATGACCAACATCATCGCCATCGTCGCGTTCCGAGAGCACCACACCTTCAGCGGCATCAAGCACATGTTCATTCCGCTCTTCGGCCTGGGCGCCAACCTAGTCTGCATGCTGTTCTTCATTGTCGGCCCGATGTTTGTTCCCGGCATGAGCGCCAAAGAGCCGTTCGTCGCGCTCGGCGCGGTCGCCTTGTGGGGCATCTACGGCGCCGCCTACTTCTTCCGCGCCAGCAAGAAGAAGGGCAGAGAAATTCTGCTGTCGTCGCAGGTGGCAACGACCTCGAAAGCCTAGATTAGTATTAGTTCTTCTAAACACGGCGCAGTGGTTCGCAACCGCTGCGCCGTTTTGCTAGATTGAGCACAACAATGGAAGTCACTTACGGCTTTTCCACGTCGCCGGGAAATGTACGCACGAACAACGAGGACAATGCGTCCTTTGTTGTACCGACCGACGAGGAGGAGCGACGCGGCCGCGGCATCCTCGCAGTGCTTGCCGACGGTGCGGGCGGGCACGGCTTCGGCGAAATCGCGAGCAAGCTGGCCGTCGAGACCACCGAGCACTGCTTTCGCGCAGCCGAGCTGGAGCAAACGCCGAACCAACTTCTGTGGAAAGCCTTCAGCGACGCCAACCTGGCCGTCTACGACCGCGGAATGCTTCAGCAGAACGGCGAGCGCCGCATGGCTACGACGATGACTGCGCTTCTTTTGCGCAATAGCGAGGTCTTCGTCGGACACGTGGGCGACTGCCGCGCCTACCACATTCACCAAGGGCGTATCGAGCGACTGACGAGCGATCACTCGTACGTCGGCATGCAAGTAAAGATGGGCCTACTTTCCGAGCACGAAGCCGCCACCAGCGACATGCGTACGATGCTGACCCGGTTGATTGGCCAGAACCCAACCGTGCAAGTGGACTTCAACAAAGTCCCGATTCAGGAAGGCGACGTCCTTGTCCAGTGCTGCGATGGTATCCATGGGTGCGTTACCGAGGCCGAAATCTGCGAGACCGTGATGCGCTATTCGGCGCAAGAGGCGAGTCAGCACCTCATCGAGATGGCGATGAAGCGCGGGTCGGACGACAACGTCACGGTCCAAGTCGTTCACGTCGATAAAGTCGACCAGGTCCGCTACTATCGGGGTGCCGCCATCTATTCCGAGGAGCCGCGCGCCGCCATGACCAGCGAACCCCAGGTTGGACAAGTGCTCGATGCTCGCTTCGAGATTACCGGACTCATCGCCCGCAGCGGTATGGCATCGATCTTCAAGGCGGTCGATCTGGAGAATGGTGACCCCGTCGCACTGAAAGTCCCCTTCATGCACCTCGAAAGCGATCCGGCCTTCTATTCACGCTTCGAGCGCGAGGAAGAGATCGGCAAGTCGCTCAATCATCCCGGCATTCTGAAGATCATTCCGACGTCCACCAAGAAGAGCCGCCCGTATTTCGCCATGGAGCTCCTCAAGGGCCGGACCCTCGACGAGCTGATTCGGGAAAAGGGCATGATGCCCGTCCCGCAAGCACTCACCTTCGCCAGTCGTATTTGCGAGGCGCTCGACTACATGCACAGTCGCGACATCGTGCACCGGGATCTCAAACCGGCGAACATCATGGCGTGCGACGACGGAAGCATTCGCATCATGGATTTCGGCATCGCCAAGGCCCAGGCCATGCGAAGGATCACCTTCGGCGGCTTTTCGCCGACCATGGGCACGCCCGATTACATGGCGCCCGAGCAGGTCAAGGGCAAGCGGGGAGACGGTCGCACCGACATTTACAGCCTCGGCGCCATGCTCTACGAAATGACGACCGGCCGAGTTCCTTTTGAAGCGCCCAATGCCTACATGATCATGAACGCACGCCTCATCGGCGATCCGCGGGCGCCGCGCAAGATCAATCCTCAGATCTCACCCGAGGTGGAAGAGATCATCCTTCACGCCATGGAGCGAGATCCGCTGGATCGCTACGCGACGGCCGCTGAAATGAAGGCCGATCTCGACGCTCCAGAGAAGGTCGTCGTTACCGGACGGCACGAACGGCTGCGGCCGGCAGCACCGTGGAAATCCCGCTGGAAGCGAGTGCGGCAGGTGGCGATCATCGTTGGCGTCATCGCCCTGGTGTTCATGGGGTTTATACTAATGTTCCGAGGACAAAAATTGCCTCATTAGGCTCAAGGGTTACCGATATTTCATCCGTTCGAAACCTATCGGCAACCGCCGCAGGTTCAGACTGTTGATAAGGCAGAGAAATGACTTCCACCCCGACGCTCGAAACCATCGTTGGGCAAGCCGCCGCGATTCGCGCCGCCGTTAACGCTTTTGGGCTGGTCGCTGTCGGGCTACTTGCGCTGCTCTTGCAAGCCGGCTTCACGGTGCTCGACGCAGGACTTGTGCGGTCCAAGAACGTCGCACACACGACGGCCATGGTGCTCCTGGCATCGTGTGGGGGCCTGCTGGGTTTCTGGTCGCTGGGTTTCGGTATTCAAAACGGTTTCACCGGATTTCTGTTCAATCCCTCTGCCATCGGCGGTGGCTTGGCCATCGCATTTCTGGCTCGGGCCGGCTTGTCCACCGTAAGCGCGACGATTCCGGTGGGTGCCATGGCCGAGCGCTCACGCCTGGCGCTCACCATCCTGCTCTCGTTTATCGTGGCGGCAGTGATTTTTCCTGTCTACGCGAGATGGGTTTGGGCCAATGGTTGGTTGGCGAAATTGCCGCTCGGTCACGGTGTCGTGGATTGTGGTGGCAGCGCCGTCGTGCACATGACCGGCGGCACGATTGCGCTCGTCGCGACGAAGATCCTGGGTCCGCGACTTGGCAAATACACTCTGCGCGGCGATGTCCGGCCAATTCCAGCGCACAGCATGCCCATGGTCGTGCTGGGCACATTGCTACTTTCCGCCGGGTGGTTCGGCCTGGTGACGACCTCCGCCGCTCACAGTGGCGAGGGCCTGGCCGCCACCATGGCCATTCATACGCTGCTGGCCGCTGCGGCCGGAGCGCTGCTGGCCTTCGCCCACACCCGCTTCCGCTTCGGCAAACCCGATCTCAGCATGATCTGCAACGGCTTTCTGGCCGGCCTCGTCGCCATCAGCGCGTCCGGTCCTTTCGTGTCGAGCGGCTCGGCGGTCGTGATCGGCGCGCTAGCCAGTCTGATTGCTCTCGAGGGCGCGCTGCTTATCGAACGACGATTGCGCGTCGACGATCCAGCCGGCGCCGTCGCAGTCCACGGCATCGCGGGAGCCTGGGGTTTGCTTGCGGTGGGTATCTTTGCCGACGGACGCGCGGGTGACGGATGGAACGGCGTCGCCGGTCCTGTCAAAGGCTTGCTGGCGGGAAGTGGCAGTCAGCTGCTGGCTTCGCTCGTTGGGATCCTCGCGAATGCAGCGTGGGTCGTGCCCACCGCCGCTCTTGCGCTATGGCTTGCTGGTCGCCTGGTCGGCAGCCGCGTCGTCGCCGACGACGAAGTGGCCGGCCTTGACGTGCCCGAGTTGGGCATGACGGGCTACGTGAGCGAAACCGTTCACGCCGGCGCCACCCGCGGCGGCGATCTTGGCCATGGGAAAATGAGCGGCAGCCGCGCGTCGGCGACGCGCTAGTGCTGCAAGCAAATGGCAGCGGTGCTCTTTTCGAGAACAGCGCGCGTGCCCGAGCCGTGAAGCATTTCCGCAAAGCGCGAATGAGCAAAGGCACCCATCACCATGAGGCTTGCGCCGAGCTGGCGGCCGAATTGGACCAGGGCTTCGCTGGTCGGTAGAGGCGAAACGATGTTTTCTGTCAGAGCTTCGATGCCGAAGGTTCGCAGTCTCTCGACTGCCTTCATGGCGACGTCCCAAGCCTTCTCTCCGTCCTCACCCACGGTGACGACGTGGACCTCTCGCGAGCCGGCAAGCCCGCTTTGGGCGAAGCTGTTCAGCGCACGTTTGGACGAATCGCTGTCATCGTAGGCGACGAGAACGGTCTGCCCCAGATTTGCCGGTTGGCCTGGATTGCTCTCCGGAATGAGCAACACGGGATGATTCGCGTGGCGCAGGATCTTCTCACGCGTTGCCGAATCCTGGGACTCCGTCAGAAACCGAAAGTTGGCGTCACGCCCCATCACCGTAAGATCGTGGAGCCCCATCTCGCCGATGATGCTTTCTGCAGGCCGACCTATGATTTCGAGCGACCGGCCAGGCAGATCGGCGTCTTGACGGCACCGTTCGAATTCAGCAAGCCAGCCTGCGGCGTGCGCACGTGCCTCGCTGAGCAAGTGCCTATCGCGCTCGTGCTTGTAGCTCGATCCCCAGGCACCGGTCGGAGTCCCCGCGCAAATATCGGGCTCGTCGATGATAGCCAAACCGACGACGGACGCGCGGCACTCGCGCGCGATTTCGATCGCAGTTTGCGTAGCGGCCTTGCTGCTGGCCGATCCTTCGAGACAAACAAGAATACTCTTGATCATGGCGTCCTCTGCGGCGCAGCCTTGCGCCTTCTCTCTGAGGTAGAGCACGGGACGTGCCAAGGCATTTACGGCAGAAAAACCCCGTCATGGCGCCCATGTCGATGCGCATCCTATGCAGCTTGCACGAGCGCTAGCGGTCCGACCTTGCAGCGCCGCAGTCGTGCCGGGTTCGCTATTGCGATCCTGGCCTATCGGCGCTTACCCTCTGGCCGTGTACACCATCAGCTACCGCGACCGCGCCTCGCCGACCGTGCTAGGGAGCATCCCATGACCAAGAAACGCTTTTCCTCAGCGGAGGCCTCGGAGAGGCCGGCACAGGCCAGAACGACCGAGAACCTCCGCTGGCTCATCGGCGGAGTGGTCTTCCTCGTGCTGCTTCTGGCGGTCGTCTTTCATTTCCACCGCGATACAAGCCTGTCGCAGGAGCTTTCCCACAAGAATGCCCGGCTCGAGGTCGTGGCGCGGATGCAACTCGGTCTCGCGTCGGCCTCCGAGGCCGAAAAGAGCGCCGTTCTCGCTATTACAGACGAGGCGTCAAAGACATACGCCGACCAATCCCGTGCGGTCTCCGCAGCAATCGAACGCGATCAGAAGACACTTCGCGCGCTGATTGAAGCAAGCGGTACCTGGCACGAAAAGGACCTGCTGGATCAGTTTTCGAAGGCATTCCTCAGTCTTCAGCGCGTCGATAAGGAAGTGCTCGATCTCGCAGTCAAGAACACCAATCTCAAGGCGTGGAGTCTTCTGTTCGGAGCCGCGGCCAATACGCTGGCGGAGATGGATGCAGCGCTTGCGCAGGTGATCGCCAAGACCTCGGGCACCCCAGCGGCCATCCAAGTGATGCCCATGGCATTTCGCGCTCGTATAAGTGCTCTCCGAATCCAAACCATGCTGGCCCCTCATATCGCGGAAGAAAGCGATGCGAAGATGGACGAGATGGAGGGCGCAATGGCTAAAGAGCAGGCTGAGATCGGAAACGCTCTCGATGGGCTTGCTGCCTTCTTTGCCAAGCGCGCGGGCGGTGAGAGCATCGAGACGGCAAAAACGCAATTCGCTCGCTACGAAACCATCAAAGCGAAGATCCTGTCGCTGTCGCGCGAGAACACGAATGTTCGCTCTTTGGAGCTCTCACTGAATCAGAAGCGAAAAGCCATGGCTATCTGTCTTGAGGCGCTAGCAACCCTGAAGGAAGCAGTCCTCGACGAACCCGTCACGGGTCGCCCGCAAGGTCGAGCCGTAGAGGCAAAGTAGCTCCGAGCACCCACTCTCTGGCGCTGACGAACGGCGTCTTTATTATTTCTAATAAGTAACTTCCGTGTGTCCTTAAGTGGAATTGTTGATCATTATGTTTGGTGGTACCTTTTGTTCAGGACCTTCGTCCAAACGAGGAAACCGCCATGATGAATCTGATTTTGGCCATCACAGCTTCGATTCTGTCCGTGGCAACGCCGACGTCGGTATACCGGCACCCCGCGGCTCGAATCGCCGGAACCACACCAGCGGCGTGCGTTGCTCGCATGGAGGCCATGAACGGCCGGGGACAGGTCTTGCGCCCATGCCCCAGCCCTGCTGCGGCGTCTTCTAAGAGAGAGACGCCGTCTCAACGTTTCGCGGCCGTCGGTCGATAAAACCTCGCCTGCTGCGCGGTCAGCTCGACGTGCGTAGTCGGTAACCCAAGCCGCTCTCGTTGACGAGATACTTGGGACGGGCGGGATCGTCTTCGATCTTGTGTCGCAGCGAATGCATGTAGACGCGCACGTAGCCGCTTCGGGAGTGGTACGCGGAGCCCCACGTCTCCTTGAGAAGAGCGTTGGTGGTGACGACCTCGTCTGCGTGGCGCGCGAGCGTAGTCAGCAATTTAACCTCGGTTGGCGACAGGTGCATCTGCCGGTCGCCTCGCACGAGTCGCCGATTGGCCAAGTCGAACTGGAAATCCCCGAACGTCACAGTCGACTCGAGTGTCTCGCCCACGCGGGATCGGCTGCGCAAGCCCACCCGAATGCGCGCCAAGAGCTCGGGAACCGAGAATGGCTTGGTCAGGTAGTCATTCGCACCGGCATCCAGTGCTTTGACTTTGGACTGCTCCTGCTCGCGAGCGGAGACCACGATGATCGGAGCCGTGCTGTGCTCTCGGATTTGTGGAACGAGCTGTAGCCCGTCGATGTCAGGTAGGCCGAGATCAAGCAGGATCAGGTCAGGATTGCGTGTGCGGACCTCTGCGATGGCGGCTTGACCATTGCTCGCATCGCACAGAGTGTAGCCCTCACTCTCAAGACTCGCGGCGTACACTCGGAACATTTTCTTATCATCTTCCACCACCAAGATGCAGGGACCAGCGTTCATCCGCGTCCCCCAGCCGCGATGGGCTCGAGCAAATCCGTCGAGGCAAGTTGCGGGGGAGCTTCCCCGATGGGAAGCGAGAATTGGATGGTGAGGCCACCGCCAGCAGTATGCGACGCCCACATGCGACCGCCGTGGGCTTCGACAATCCCGCGGGCGATAGTCAGGCCAAGGCCCAGCCCCATGCCCGCGGTACTCTCGCTTCGATAGAATTTGTCAAAGATGCTAGCCAGCTCGTCTTCGCGGACGCCATGACCATGATCGATGACGTAGACAATGATCTCCCTGTCGTGAATGGCCAGGTCGATTTCCACCGCTTGTTCGCTGCGGGAATGTTTGAAAGCGTTGTCCGCGAGGTTCAGGATGACCTGTTCGATAAGAACCGCATCCAATTGCAGCAGGGGAATCGCGCTGGGGATGTGCGCCCGCAAGATCTGTCCCGAGGCATGTTCTTCGATGTGTCTCAGGGCACTGCCAACGATCTCCTCGAGGCTCTCCCATTCCCGCGATACGATCAATCCGCCCGACTGGAGTCGAGTGACGTCCAGCAGACTGCGGAGAAGCTCATTCAGCCGCCGCGCCTCATCGAAGATGATCTTGGCCATTTCGGAGCGCGCCGCATCCGGCAAGCGCAGTCCGTGCTCGACGAGGGTGCTGGACGCCGAGCCAATGACCGCGAGGGGAGCTCGCAAGTCGTGCGACACGGAGCTGAGCACGGCGCTGCGGATACGTTCGGTCTCTGCTTCGATGAGCGCACCCTGCTTTTCCTGTGCAAGGAGGGCACGGTCGAGAGCGAGAGCCACCTGGCGAGCCATCGACAGCAAAATAGAAGGGACCTCGGTAAACGCGGTCGCTTCCGCGCTTTGTGTCCGTGGCCGCAGCGAAAGAACACCGACGCAGCCACGACTTGCAAGCAGCGGTATGTAGCAGGCCGTAGCGGCTGTGGCATTTTCGGTACCCATGCCTGCGGCCTCCAGACGCGTCGCTACCCAGTTGGCAAGAGCCAGATCTTCGGTCTCGAGGGCCACTTGACCTCGGGCACTGTAGGCACGTCGAAAGGTCTCCTTTTCGCGCACGAGAATGCAGACATTCCCTGCTCCTGCCTGCTCTATCTGCGTCGCCGAGCGCAGACAGACTTCCTCGGAGGAATTGGCATCCACGAGGGCCTTCGCGAGGGCGTACAGAGCCTCCATTCGACTTTCGTTCTGTCGTGCCTTCCGTGCGTCCAAGCGAAGTCTTTCGTGCAGTAAGCTGGTGAAGACCGCAATCGCAAACATCCCGATGAACGTCAGAAGCGCGCGCCCCGTCGCGATCCGCAAACTGTGATAGGGCGCCAAAAAGAAATAGTCGAACGTCAGCGCGCACATCACAGTCGCCGCGATCGCTGGCCGATAGCCGAGATAGATCGACACGCCGGCGATCGCAATGAGATAGACCATCGTGACGTTGGCCAAGTCTTCTCGACCGACGACGTACAAGTTAAAGAGTAGCGTCAGCAGCATGATCCCCAGACCAACCACGATTCTCAAGCCCGTGCGGGAAATGAACCGGCTCTGGTTCTCAGGCGCTAGGTAGCTGGTCAATTTTGCTATCACGAGAAGGGCCCTCCTGGGATTCCCCTCCGCTGGGTACTGCATGGCGACACGCTCTCTCTTGAAGCGACGAGACAACTTAACGCAATCGCCGTGCCAGCAACGGAGGGGAAGTTCAGAGACAAGAGCGTCAGAAGCTCATGCCTTTGAAGACGTCTGACGGGACGGCAGCGTGCATTGTGCAACTGCCGAACGAATCCGGGTTCTTTCCTGCAAGGACACTATTTGGTGGAGCCAAGGAGATTGGCCGCGACGCTTCCGCTCCCAAGCAAGCCACTGACCCTTCGCGTAACCTCGGCGCTGGCGTCAGCGTCCGGCGCAGAAATCGAAATGACGTATCCCGTGTCGGACTCCGTGACGTATGCCGAAGCGCCCGGCACCAGAAGTGGATCCAGTTCCAATGTGCTCGCCCTTACTTGGCCCGCTTTGCCGAGAGCCATATGGCATCCCACTACCCGCGCCAGCCAGGGCGCCGACAAGCCAGGCTGCGCCGCCAGCGTGACCTGAACACCGCGATCGTAGAAGACCTTGGCTTTACCCATCGTCTTCTCCTCGCGCACCGGTTGCGTGCTTTCGATTAGATCTCGGTAGGCCAGAAGCCCAAGCTCGCGCTCTTTCGAGGCAACTGCCTTGCACTGACCGACGCTAGGCGCGGCCGCGTAGGCCAGTCCATGCGGAGATGATTGACCTGCGGCCGATTGCGCGCATCCACCATGCAGGACACTCGCAAACAGTGTCAGGCCGCTCAAGAAGTAACGAGTAGTGAAGTTGATTGTACGATTGGAAAGCATTGAGAACCTCCTTCAACCAGTACAATGACCAATTCGCCGTTAAAGTACCGTTAAAAGGAGCGACGTCGTTCACTCTGTTATTCCCGACACCCGTCTTAGAATAGCGCTGTCGCCTTGGCCGGTGTCAAGGAAGCCACCTGCCGACACGCTTTCGCGCAATCGGGAAGCTGTTTCGCGTATTCCGCCTGGCGAGAACAAAAGTCGCGAATGGTCTCTTGAAATTGCGGCTGAGAGCACGCCGCCTCCAGCTTTTCCAGCATTTCGCGAAGAGAAACCGCCGCTGCAGGCTCGCTGGCGCGCGCCAGACTCCTCTCTTGGCTCTTGGAAACGAGCCAGAAACCCATGCTGCCAAGCGCTCCGGCGAGAAGAGCGATTCTAAAGAGGCGCGACCGGACGACCGGCCGACGCCTTCTTGACGAGTTAGTAGCGGAAACCGAAAGAATATCTTCGTTGGACATGATGTACGTTCCTCAAGAAGTGAAGGTTGTTTGACCTCAGCAATGCAAGAAGCAAGCAAGAATGGAAATGTCATCCCCCAATAGGGTTGTCAACGAACAATACTTACCAGGCTGCTCACCCAAACGGGCTGCTTTGTAAACAAACTCGGCTTATGCCTTGGCGACCCTGAGGGCCCAATCGATGCAAACTCCGACGGAGAATCAAATCGTCGCTTGACCGGCTTGCGTTCTGCAACGTGTTTCCAGCCGAGATCGTGCAAGTTTCCATAGGCATATCAGCTGGTTGGCCGAAGAGAGTCGTTTCCCTTTTAATGCGGTTTTAACACTCACACTGCTACTGTCCAACATAGCCAATATGAGCGTCAATTCTTGGTTGCCAACGAAAGGACAAACAGCGTGAGAAGGAGTTCCGTCACAATGCAATTGTCTCTCTTCGCCGGACTCGCTACCACTGTGGCGTTTGCACAGTCAGCGACGGCGGAGGAAGGCCCGAACACAGCCGGAGACGCGACACCGCCGCAGCAAACCGCGCCATCCAATACGCAAGCAAAGCCACTCGGAACGGGGGAGGCAATACCGGCCCCCGCTACAGAGCCCGTCCCCGCGCCAGAGGCAGCCGCAGCCGAACCGTTTGCCTTCGGCGATTTCACCTGGCTAAACGGCAATAGCCGGCAGCACAAGGCGGTCTTGGATACCAAGTACTTCACGCCCGAAGTCCTCATCGACGTGAACTTCACCGAATCGCGGAATCACCCCATCGACAATACAGTGGTCGGCTCCACAGCGCTGTCCCGCAACGACGAGTTCACCCTGGCATTTCTTGGATTCGGCGGCGACTTCCACTACGAGCAGACTCGTGCCCGCATCATGACCCAATTCGGTGTCCGTTCGACCCTGGTGCCGAGAAACGACGCCAGCACCAACCGCGGACAATTCGACCTGCAGACGGCCATGCGGTACGTGAGCGAGGCCTACGGCGGTTACCACTTGGACGTCTGGAACGGCATCAACATCGACGCGGGTATCTTCATGTCCTACGTCGGGCTATTTTCGTACGACAACTACGAGAACTGGATGTATCTGCCGTCGTTTACCTCGGACAACACTCCTTGGTTTTTCAACGGTATCCGCATCCAGACCTTCCCCACCGACCGCTTGAAGGTCGAGTTGTGGCTTATCAACGGGTGGCAGACATACAGCAAGTTCAATACAATGCCAGGTTTCGGCACGCAGATCCTCTGGCGACCCGAGGAGTGGATCTCGCTTATTACGAACGACTACGTCGGGTGGGACACGCAGGACGCGCCCGGCAGAATTCGCTTCCACAGCGACAACAGTCTACAGATTCGATATCTCAACAGTCCCAAACCCGTCGCCGATTGGTTTCCGGCCACCCGGGCAGCCTTTTCAATTACGGCAGATCTCGGGTTCGAGCATGGAGACGGTGTCACTCCATTTAATGGAAGCGGCAGCTACGGCAATTGCACGAAGGACACGCCTTGCACGCAGCATTTCCTCAGTGCGATGGCCTATCATCGCGTGTGGTTCGGCGACAAGTTCGCATTCAACGTCGGCGGTGGCTTCATGAACAACCCCGGTAGATATCTCGTGCTAGCTCCGACCGGCAATGCATCGCCTACGTGGATAGGTCAACCGCTGAATGTGGCCCCCGCGTCGGCGCCGTTCGACTACAGCGCAGGTACGAAGTTCAACGCATTCGACTACGAGTTTGGCATCCAGTTCATGCCAAGCGAGCTACTTACCTTGGATGTGGAGTTCAACCACCGCCAGGCCGACACGCCCTACTTCGCGGGGCACGGTGGAGTCACGTCTCCAGATGGCTATACCAACACGCCGACGCCGACTGGCTGGAGGCCGGACCTCGTGAAGACGGATGATCGAATCATCTTTGCGGCACTTACAAGGTTCTAGGATTATCGAAAGACTTGACTCACTGGAGAATTTGCAATGAGGAAACAAAATTCGTATTCAATGATTGTTCGAATAGTGTTCGCAGCTCTTGGAATTGCCGTGATGAGCGTCTCGTCCGGATGCAATCAGGGCAAGGAGGGAGATCGGTGCAACCCACTTCTTTCACCCGACGATAATGAATGCAACAGCGGACTGACCTGTCAGCAGTCCCCAACCTGCGCCGAGAGCTATTGCTGTCCCACGCCTCTCACGTCGAGCCTCAATCCCTACTGCAACGGTTCGGCTTGCACGGCACCGGACGCGGGAACGCCGTAGACGGTACTGCCGCGACCCAGTGAAGAGAGAAACCGTCACACAGACAGATCGGAGAATGACAAGGCCATGAACGCTTTTTCGGCAGGCAACAGAATAGAAGCGGCGGAAGAGGTGCACGAAGTCCGGCGGGCTGTTGCGGAGGCCAACGCCACGCCGAGAAATTGGATCTTGGATTCTCCGACTCTCGAAAAGACCATAGAGGACGCTCGAAAACTGGCGAGAATAGTGTCGACGCCGATCCTGGTTCAAGGTGAACCAGGATCGGGCGTTCCGGAAATTGGAAAGTTGGTGCACGATTCGGATCCCGTGGCGAGCAGCCTTGGCTTTCGGAGCGTCCCTGCATACGTCCTATCCTCAACGGAGATGCGGGGATGGCGGCCCGAGGGAACACTGCTGATTGAAGACCTCCAGAATTTGCGGCCCGACGGCCAGGAGTGGTTGCGCGGGACACTGGCACGAGGAGGGGAAGGGCAACGACCGCTACGTATTATCGGTGCGTCCCGATTGAGCGTACCGGAACTCTTGGAACAGCCGCAGCTCAGTCGAGAGTTGGTTCATGCGCTGGATGTAGGTCGCATCTTTCTGACACCACTGAGAGAGCGGAAGATGGACATCATCTTTCTGGCGAGGAAGTTTCTGGACCACTATTGCAAGATTCAAACGAGGCCGTCGTTGCGATTTTCGCGAGAGGCGGAAGACAAGCTTACCTTTCACCGGTATCCGGCCAACGTGGTCGAGCTGCGCAACGTGGTCGAACGCGCGGTCGCGCTCTGCACCCAGGATACGATCGAAGCGCACTTCATCATGTTCTACGATGAGGAAGAACCGGCGACGACCAACCCAACGCGCTTCCGTGTGGTGCCGAGCATGAGGGGCGAGCAGGTCTGCAACCTGCCGAGCCTTGCGGAGGTCGAGCGCGACTATTTGATTTTGCTGATTCGAGAGTTCAGGGGTAGGCGGGCGGAAATCTCGCGTGTGATGGGCGTTTCCTACCCGACGGTACGACGAAAGATCGAGACCTACGGTTTGGACATCAACGCAATTCTAGAAGGACCGTAGAGACGTTCACCCCGGCCGCTCAACAAACGAGCGTCCGAAGCGAGAGAGTAGTATGTCAATTGAGAATCGGTTTCCGCGCCGAGCGTGGCTTCGGCAATTCGCAATCGCGATCTCGTTACTGCTGGCGAGTACACAAGCGGCAGCACGCGAGCCAGAGGCGACGTTCGACATTCCAACGAGGCTTCGCTTAGCTGATGCGCTTCGGTTGTTCCGCGAGCACGGCCTCGATCTGATCCTTGCCGAGGCCGCGGTCGAAAGCGCACGCGGTGACACCTTGATTGCCGGCGACATTGCCAATCCGGCATTTTCCGCAGGCATCGGCCGCTCGTTTGCGTGTTCCGGGGCTGGCTGCTCGGATCTGGCATGGAGCTTCGGGGTATCCGACTCATCAGCGGTCTTCGACACGGTTTCAGGCAAACGTGGGCTTCGGCTTAGCGCTGCCAATCTCGCGCTCGAGGTCGCACGCAAGGGCGAAGCCGACACGCGACGAACCTTGGAGGGACTGCTTCGCCAGAGCTATCTGCAAGCGGTTGCGGCCCGACAACAGCTCGCGACGCAGAAGGAAGCGCAAGAGACGCTTGGCAAAGTGGCAGAGCTCAACCGGGCGCGCCATGAGCGCGGCTCGATTTCCGAGGTGGAGGTCCTGAAAGTGGAGACCGAGAAACTATCCACCGACCAGGATGTCGAGCGCGCAGACCTTGCCGTCAAAGTAGCGAACACACAGGTGGCATTCTTACTCGGTGCCCGTGGCCAGGTTCCCTCGTTTGAGGTGGATCCAGAGCTGCCCGGATACGAGGTGCCAGTCTCGTTGGCAGGCGCATCCATCCAGTCGCTGCTGGACACCGCTCGCGAAAATCGGCCAGACCTCTCGGGTGCAAGGCTCAACCAACAACGGGCCGAGGTGTCCCTGAAATCAAATAAGCGCTTGCGCTTCCCTGACATCGGGCTCTTCGCCGGGGTCAGTGGCCAGGGGAGCTACGAAAGCGCTATCAACCCGCCCACCTTTAGCCTTGGAGTAACCCTTACGCCGCCCATCTTCAATCGGTTCGAAGGCGAAATCGCCAAAGCCAGCGCTGATCTAAGCACCCAGAAGGCGCAGCTGGCGAAGACGGAAGCCCAAGTACTGAATGACGTACAGAGCGCATTCACACAATTCAAGTCCGCTGAAAGCCGTGTTCAGCGCGCAGAGCGCGAGCTCTTGGAACACGCCAAACGAACACGCGACTTGGTGCAGTTGCAATACCAGAAAGGAGCAGCGTCTTTGCTCGAATACCTTGATGCCCAACGTATCCTGATTTCTACCAAGCTGGACTATGAAGGCGACTTGGCCAACTACTGGCAGGCGGTGGTTCTCATCGGACAAGCGGTGGGCCTGGAGATAAGCCCATGAAAGTTTGTCCTTCGATCCTTCTGTCTTTGGTTTTCTGTGGCGGGTGCCACGGTGATTCTCATACCGAGCATCGCGAGCAAGCCGAGTCCTCACCCAGCGAAGTGGCCTTATGGCAGGACCAAATCACGGCCGCGCGGCTGGCGATTGAGCCTCTTGCGCCGCAACCGGTCGGTGGGCTGGTCGTCACCAGCGGTCGCGTTACCTTCGATGACCTGAAAGTCGCGCACGTCATGAGCCCCGTCACTGGCCGCGTGATTCGCATCGATGCGCAACCGGGTCAACGCGTAAAGAAGGGCGAGTCACTCGTGGTGATCGACTCGCCCGACGTGGGAAGCGCGTTCTCTGACGTAGAGAAGGCCCAGGCCGATTTCATTTCGGCCGAGAAGGACTTCCGACGGCAAATGGAGCTCTTCGACGTCCACGCCGGCTCGCAACGCGATCTCGAAGCCGCGCAGGGCAGCTATTCCAAAGCCAAGTCCGAGCTCCAGCGAGCCCGCAGAAAGGCGCAGCTACTTCGGGCGGGTGGCGCGAGGCAAGGCACCCAGACCTACACGCTGCGGGCCCCAATTGGGGGCGAAGTCATCGCCCGCAACGTCAATCCCGGTACCGAGGTGCAAGGACAATACAGTGGCGGCACCGTGGTGGAGCTGTTCACCATAGGCGAGCTCGACACTGTCTGGGTGATGGCCGATTTGTTCGAAATGGACCTAGGACGCGTGCGACAAGGGGCTGAGTGTCTGGTGAAAGTGGTCGCCTATCCCTCTCGGGTATTCAAAGGCACGGCCGACTGGGTGTCCGATGCATTGGATCCGGCCACGCGCACGGCGAAAGTCCGGTGCAAGCTTCAAAATGAAGACCGTTCTTTGAAACCTGAAATGTATGCCACTGCGGCACTGGCAGTGGATCAGCAGCGCTCTCTGGCCGTTCCACGCAGCGCGGTCCTGCATCTCGGAGATCAGACGATGGTCTTCATCAATGTAGGGAAGACTGCCGACGGCAGGCAGCGCTTCGAACGTCGCCCGATTTCCGTGAGTGAAGAGCTCGGCGACGAATACCTGCCGGTGATTCGCGGGATTTCGGCCGGAGAGCGGGTAGTGACTTCAGGCGCGCTCTTGCTTTCGGGGATGCTTTAATCATGATTGCCAAGCTCGTGGCGGGCGCTCTACGCGCGCCGCTGTTGATGTTCGTCCTTGTCTTGACCCTCATCGGCGTCGGTCTTTATTCGTACAAGACACTCGCCATCGAGGCGTACCCGAACCCGGTCGCGCCGATGATCGAAATCATCGCACAGCCACAGGGTTGGAGCGCCGAGGAAGTCGAGCGCTACGTTTCGCTGCCGCTGGAAACCGGGCTCGTCGGTATGCCTGGCTTGGAACACATTCGCTCGCAGTCCCTTTTCGGCCTGGCGGATGTCAAGTGTTACTTCGGATGGGACACATCCTATTTCACAGCTCAGCAGCGCGTCCTCAATCAGCTCAATTTCGTCAACTTGCCCCAGGGCGTATCGCCCGACCTCTCTCCGTGGAGCGCCATCGGCGAGCTGTATCGTTACAAAGTCGTGGGCAAAGGCTATTCCCTGGCGGATCTGAAGACGGTTCAGGATTGGATTCTGGAGAAGCAATTCCGGCAGGTGCCTGGCGTCATTGATGTGGTCGGCTTCGGCGGTCTGACCAAGCAGTATCACGTAGAGGTCGACCCGTATCGGTTGCGTGGTCGTGGCCTCGCACTGTCGCAGCTGCAAGGCGCCATTGCCAATGCCAATCAGAACGTCGGCGGTCAACGTATCGAGTTGGGCGACCAGTCATTCGACGTGCGTGGGGTCGGCCTTATTCGCTCGATCCAAGACATCGGTGACGTCACGGTTACCGCCGCAAAGGGTGTGCCGGTTCGAATCCGCGACGTAGCGGAAGTCAGCGTTGGCTCGTCTCCTCGCCTGGGCATCGTGGGCCAGGACAACGAGGCGGACATCGTGGAGGGCATTGTGCTGATGCGCTACGGCGGCGATTCACTCAAGACGATCCGTGGAATCCACGACCGGGTCGATTACATCAGGCGCAACCGCGTTTTGCCGCCTGGAATCGATATCGCGCCCGTCTATGACCGCGCCGAGCTTGTGTCGCTCACCACGCATACGGTGATGGAAAACCTTTTCGTCGGTATGCTGTTGGTCTCACTGGTGCTGTGGCTCTTTCTGGGCAATGTGCGAGCGGCGCTCATTACCGCCATCAATATTCCGCTCGCGCTCTTGTTTGCCTTTACGGGAATGGTGGCGAGCGGTACGGCGGCCAACTTGATTTCACTCGGTGCGGTGGATTTCGGCATCGTCGTCGATTCCACCGTCATCATGATGGAGAGTATTTTCGTCGCTTTCGTACACAAAGGCGGCACCGCTATCGAGCGCGTGGTTGGCGCTGCCCGCGAGGTGGGGCCGCCGATGTTCGCGTCGACGCTGATCATTGCCGTCGCCTTCATTCCGCTGTTCACGCTGACGGGAGTGGCTGGCGTCATCATGTCCCCGATGGCGCACACGTACGCCTTCGCCATCGGCGGAGCAATCCTGCTGGCACTCACGTTCACTCCGCTTCTCGCTTCGCGTCTGTTTCTGCGCAACGGAAAGCAGGAGGAGGAAAAAGAGAGCCGCGTGATGAGCCTTCTCAATCGGTTTTACAATCCGCTCTTTTCCTTTTCATTGCGACGTCCGCGTCTGGCGATCGGCATCGGCCTCACCCCGGTGGTAATTGCGCTTGCATGCTCCGTGTTCTTGGGTCGTGAATTCATGCCCAAGCTGGAAGAAGGCAATTTCTGGATTCGCGCGACCTTGCCGATTTCCATTTCGCTCAGTCAGTCCGCCAAACAGGTCGGGCGCATGCGCGCCATCGTGCGCGGCTGCCCCAGCCAAGAGGACGGAACCTGCACGAGGGAGCAGCAAACTCGACCGGAGATTCAGACCGTCATCTCGCAACTTGGCCGCCCGGACGACGGGACGGACGTATCCGGTTTCTACAACATCGAGTTGCTGGCACCGTTGCGGCCGTCGAAGGAATGGCGCAAAGGCGTGACCAAGGAATCCATGACACGGGAGATTCAGCGCGAGCTAGCCCAGGCTTTCCCCGGCGTCGTGTTCAATTTCTCGCAGGTCATCTCGGACAACGTGGAAGAAGCGATGTCCGGCGTAAAGGGCGAGAACACCGTCAAGGTTACCGGTCCCGACTTGCACGTCAACGAGGCCAAGGCTGAGGAGATCAAGGATGTACTGAGTGGGGTCCAGGGTATTGAAGACCTGGGAATCTTTCGTTCCCTCGGCCAACCAGCCATCCGTATCTCACCGGTACGCGCAAAGATCGGCCGCTACGGTCTCAACACGGGTGACGTCGCAGCCGTGGTCCAGGCGGCCATCGGCGGCCAAGTCATCACCCAAGTCTACGAGGGCGAAAAGCACTTCGATCTGATCCTTCGCTGGGCCGAACAGTATCGCCGTGACACACGCGCCATTCGCAACATCCTGGTCGCCACGCCCGACGGCTCGCAAGTCCCTCTCGGCCAGCTCGCGGATGTGGTCGAAGAAGAAGGACCGTCGGTCATCTTTCGTGAGGATTTGAAGCGCTATGTCCCCGTAAAGTTCTCGGTGCGCGGGCGTGACCTCGGCTCGACGATCGCCGAGGCGCAGGCGAAGGTCAACGCAACGGTCAAGCTACCCTACGATACCCACCTCGAATGGGACGGCGAAATGAATCAGCTGCGCGAGACCACCGAACGTCTGCTGGTGATCATCCCGATTACGCTGTTGATCATCGCCTTTCTGGCCTACAGCTCGGCCAAGAACTGGCGCGACACACTGATCGTCTTGCTCGGTGTCCCGGTGGCGTCCAGCGGCGGGCTCGCGGCGCTGTACGTGACGGGGACGGATTTTTCTATCTCGGCTGCGATGGGTTTTATTTCCATCCTAGGGGTTGCAGTGCAGGACGCACTGTTGGTCGTTACGTATGCACGGCAGCTGCGCGAATCGGGGTCCACGGCCGAGGAAAGCGCACGACTGGCCGCCCAGCGACGATTGCGGCCGGTTCTAATGTCGACGTTCGTGGCCATGCTCGGGCTTTTCCCTGCCGCTGTTTCGCGAGGCATCGGCTCGGAAACACAGAAGCCGCTGGCCATCGTGGTGATTGGCGGCGCGCTCGCCTTGGTCATCCTGCCGCGGCTCTTGCAGCCTGCCCTCGTCACGCTCGCGCATCGGGGAACGAAAACCGAGCTGCAACCGGGATAGCTGCTACGCCGACAGCTTCGCTTCCAAACACGCAGCGCCGCTGTCGAGACCGCTCGACGTGGTCGGCGTATAGACGGCGGTCTTATCGAGAACAACGACCGGCGTAGCAGCACCGTCGGCGAGGGTGATCTCGTAGTGATCCCCGTCAGCAAGCTGGCTTGCGTCGCTCGTGCGCCACTCGACGTCCAAGGTCACCGTTCCATCCGTGTACCGCCAGAGGGTTCCGAGGATCTGCGCCTGATTGGTGATGGATTCCGTCGGAGGCCCACCAGCGCCCGACGCGGGTAGCGCTGCGGGCGCCCACGGGTAGCACGTGTCGTTTCGACAAATGGAGAAGGTGGGCGCGGTCATGCTCGCGACGGTTGGGGACAGAAGAACGTGGAGAAGCGCTCCCGAAAAACACGGCGCTGGTGTGCCGGGCGAGCTGTCCTTTCCACCGCACGCGCCAATGCCAACCAGCGCAGCCAGAGCCACCAAGAGAAGACGAAGCTGTCCGGAACGAGTCATCGGCGATCCTCCGAAGGTCAAAGTATACAACCAACGGAGGAGCGCAAGTTCTCACCCCGGGGGGTGGGCCGGCTCGCCAAGTCGGCCGTCCGCGAAAAGCAGTTCATTCCAGGCCGGAACCGCCCGATACTAGGAAGGCGACCGTCCTTCGGGCAGTGCGACGGACGGGATCGGTGTGACGATGGTCGACAGCAAAGAGCTTCTGCGCAGGTTCAAGACGGCGGGCTGGCCAGCACCCGCGCAAGTGCATGCGCTTCTCGCCGAGGCGCCGCCCCTGGTGCGCGACGACGTGGAAAAGCTGCTGGCGGTCCTGACCAGCAAGGGCCTTCCCGGCGATGCTCGCGATCAGACCAACCGCATCTTCGTGTTTCGCACGCTAGCTGAGAAGGTCATCGACAAGGGACTTTTCCTGCCCTACGTGCGGGCCTTGCGGGGCGCTGACGGCGCGCTGGCCACAGCGCTCTCGCCGCTTCTGCCCAAGGTCAACAACGTCGAGGGCCACGCCGAGCTCGCCGGCTTGCTGCGCGAATCCGACGCATCCCTGCGACGAGCCGCTGCGACCGTGGCCAAGCAAATCGGCGGCACGACGGTGTTCCAAACGCTGTCGCGTTTCTGTGGCGAACCCGGTTTTCAGGGACGCCTCGAGGCGATGGATGTCGTCCTTTCCATTGGACGCCAAGTAGCCATCCCTGCGCTCTGCTCGGTGCTGACCGTCGGCAACACGTCGGAGAAGCTACTGGCCTTGCAGTACCTCGGCAACGCCGAGCTGATGACCAAAGACGTGCCGGGCGCGCTCAAGACGATCGCCTGCGCGCTCACCGACAGCAGCGAACGCGTGGCGGTGGGGGCCATCGCGGCGTTCGGCGCCTTGTGCAGCGAAGACGACTTCTTCGAATCGCTCGCCCCGCTCGTCGACGGAAAAAGCCTGAACGTCGTTAACGCCGCGATCGGAGCGGCCGTGCGCTTCACCTCAGCGCGAACCATCGAGCTCCTCACACGCAAGCTGCATGCGGGTCCGCACGTCGTCCGCCTGGCAGTGCTAGCCGCGGCGGAAACCATCGCGAGCGACGACATTCTGCCCCTGGTCGTCGAAGCGTTGAACTTCAAGAAAATCGACATTCGCACGCGCGCCGCCGAGGTTCTGACCAACCTGGCGTTTGCAGGCAAGGTCGATCTGGCGCGCACCATTTTGTGGCTCCTGCGCAGCAAGGACACCAATGTCCGCCGCATGGCGGTCGACATTTCCCGCAAGGTGGGCGATCCCACGGGCGAGCTTGCGCCACGGCTCTTGCGCCATTTGCGCGACGAAGACTGGTGGGTGCGCGAGCGGGTGATGGACGCCTTGGTCGCCATGGCAGGCAAGCAGCTCACGCGACATCTCGTCGCCTATCTCGAGGATGCCTCGGACATCGTGCGCCGCTATGCCGCCGACGCGCTCGTGCGGCTGAAGGATCCAGCGTCACTGGGTGCGCTGGTGCGAGCGGCACAAAACGACGGCGACTGGTGGGTACGCGAGCGAGCGCTGGAGGCCGTCGGCGCCATCGGCATGCGCGAGGCCGTGCCGTACGTCATCGATCTGCTCAATCGCGAACCCGACCTTCGCCGAGCCTGCCTCGAATCGCTCCAAGCATTGCGCGCCGGCGAAGCGGCGCCCTACGTGGCAGCCTTGCTGGCCGACGCCGACGCGGACACCGATCTCAAGCTCGCGATTCTTGCCTGCCTGGCCGAGCTGGACGAGCCAGGCCAAGCACCGGCCGTGCTTCCGCTCGCGCAGGACGGAGACCATCGCGTGCGCAATGCGGCCCGCGCTCTGCTCATGCGCTGGAATGTCACCTCGAAGCAACCCACCGGCGGACAAAACCGGGCGGCGCTGTCGCTTCTCGAACGATTGTTGGTCGCGCTGGCGGAAGCCGAGGGCGACGATCTGATCTTGGCGTCGGGGATGCGACCCTACGTCAAAAAGATGGGCAAGGTCATGCCGCTCAGCTCGCACGTGTTTACCGCGGACGAAGTACGGAGCACGCTTGGGCCCAGCCTTACCGAGCAGCAGCTCGCCGAGCTGAACGCGCTCCGCGACGTGGATTTTTCCATCGACGTGAAATCCGAGTCGTTGCGCTTTCGCGCGAACGTGTTCCACCAACTGCCGGGCCTGTCGGCCGTGTTCCGCATCATCAAGGACAAGATCCCGGTGCTGGAGGAATTGGGCTTGCCCGCCATCGCGACGAGCTTTGCCGAGCTCAAGAACGGGCTCGTCCTGGTCGGCGGGCCGACCGGCTCGGGTAAATCGACGACCCTGGCCGGCATCATCGATCACATCAACCGCACGTCCTCCCGCCACGTGGTCACGCTGGAAGATCCCATCGAAGTTTTGCACCAGCAGAAAAAGTGCCTCATCAATCAGCGCGAGCTGGGTACGCACACGCTCAGCTTTTCGGGCGCCTTGCGCGCGACCTTGCGCCAAGATCCAGACGTCATCCTGGTCGGCGAGATGCGCGACCTCGACACCGTCCGCTTCGCGCTGACCGCGTCGGAGACCGGACACCTCGTCCTCGGTACAGTGCACACGGTATCGGTCGACACTAGTATCGACCGCATGATCAACGTCTTCCCGGGCGCGCAGCAACCGCAGGTGCGCGCGCTCTTGGCAGACACGCTACGCGCCGTCATGTGCCAGTACCTGCTTCGCCGCAAGGACAGCCAAGGCCGCGTGCTCGCCGTCGAGGTCATGGTCAACAACGAGGCGGTGGCCAACCTCATTCGTAAGGGCAAGACGTTCCAGATTCCGTCCGTCATCGCCACCCAGCGCGAGGCCGGCATGCAGTCCATGGATTCCGATCTCGAACGGCTCTACCGAGCCGGGCTCATCTCCGCCGAAGAGGCGTACATGAAAGCTGCCAACAAGAAGAATTTCGAACAGGTCATCGCGGGACCCGAGGGTGCGGCCATCTTGGCCGACGCAAAGGCCGCCCAGACCATCGCCAAGGCCGAGGAAAAAGCATCATGAGGCACGAGGGACGCGCGTGGCCCGCCTAGATTCGTTTCTTCGTTTGGTGGTCGAGCAGCACGCCAGCGACCTGCACTTCCACGCCGGCGTGGCGCCGCTCATTCGCCACGACGGGGAATTGGTGCCGCTCGACTTTCGACAATTGAGCGAATCGGATACGCAACGATTTCTGCTCGAGATTCTCACCCCCGAGCAGCGCGAACTCTTCGAGCGCGAGCAGGAAATCGACTTCATCTACGAAATCGAAGGCGTCGCGCGTTTTCGCGCCAACATGTTCCGCCAAGCGCGTGGCATCGGCTCGGTCTTTCGCATTGTCCCGAATCGGCTGCCGACCATCGAAGAGCTGAATCTGCCCAAGGTCGCGGGGAAGCTGACCGAGCTGCAGAACGGGCTCGTACTCATCACTGGACCGACCGGATCGGGCAAGACCACGACGATGGCGGCGCTGATTCACGAAATCAACAAGACCAGCACCCGCCACATCATCACCATCGAAGATCCCATCGAATACGTGCACACGCCGATTCAGAGCGTGATCACGCAGCGGCAAGTTGGCCGCCACGTGGAAAGCTTCGCCACGGCCCTGCGCTCGAGCCTGCGCGAGTCCCCGGACATCGTGGTCGCCGGCGAAATGCGCGACCTCGAAACGATTCAGGTCGCGCTGCAAGCGGCGGAGACCGGCGTGCTGGTGTTCGGCACCCTGCACACGAATTCGGCTTCGAAAGCCGCCGACCGCATTATCGACGTCTTTTCCGAAGAGTCGCGCGAACAGATCCGCGGCGTGGTCTCGGTCATGTTGCGCGGTGTTTTGGCGCAAATCCTGGTCAAGCGCGCGAGCGGCGAAGGACGCGTGGCAGCCCTGGAGGTCATGCTTCAGACGGTGGGCATCTCGAACCTCATCCGCGAAAACAAGTGCTACCAAATCGACGCCTATTTACAAACGGCCGATCCGGGCAGCGGCATGCAAAGCCTCGACACCTGCCTCTTCCAGTACGTGCGCGACGGTCTCATCACCCTCGAAGAAGGGCTGCGGGTCGCCAACTATCCGGACGTGCTCAAGCGCATGGCTGCCGAGTTGCCCGAGGAACAATGAGAAACCATGGATGACGATCGCAAACGAGCGCTCGCGGAAGCACGCGCGGCGGAAAAGCGCAGCGACTGGAAGGCGGCGGGCGACGCCTTTGCTCGCGCCGGCGAATCCGAGGAAGCAGCCCGTGCGTATCTCAGCGGAGGTGAGTTTGCGCAAGCGGCGCAGACGCTGCTGCGGGTAGCATCGAGTCGCTCGGCCGCCGAGCGCAAGGGCGTACTGGTGAAAGCCGCCATTTGCTTTTCCCGCGCCGGCGACGTGCCCCAGGCGGTGCGCGTTTTCCTCGACCTCGGCGAGCGCCAGCGCGCCGTCGACTTGTTGCGCTCGCTCGGCGACACGGTCAACGCCGCGCGAGTCGAGACCGATCGCACCGGACGCGTGCAGCTCGTGGGTTACGCGGCCGCAGTTCACGACCGCTCTGCCCAAGACGTCGAGGCTGCCCGGCGGCTGGAAGCCGCAGGAAAGAAAGAAGCCGCCCTCGAAGCCTACGCGGCCCTCGAGCAATGGGGCGACGCTGCCCGGATCGCGCGGGCGCTCGGCAAGCACGAGCGAGCCGCCGTCTATTTTGCGGAAGCCGATCTTCCCTTCGATGCCGCGGAATCGTTTCTCGCCTGTCGCGATCGCGACCGCGCTCTAAGCCACTACGTCACCGTCAGTCCGGAAGATCCCGCCTACCGGCAAGCTTGCGCGCGCGCCATCACCATTTGCGCCGATCGCTCGACCCTTTCCTTTGACGTCGAACAACTGACTACCGAGTTCGTCGGCAGCGGCGTACAACAGGACGACGAGTTGCCGACGTTCTATGCGATCGCCCTGCTCTACGAGGCCCAGCAATCGTTCGACCAGGCCGCCGCGTGCTACCGCAAGATCGTCGAGCGAGCGCCGAGCTACCGCGACGTCGAGGCCCGATTGCGCGCATGTGTCGACGAGGATCGAGGCACTTCGGCGAAGGATTTCGATCGCATCGTCAAAGAAGAGCAGAGCTTCCGCGAGGCGGTCAAGCGACATGCCACACCGGTCGCGCCAACCGCCTGGTCAGCGGCAGATCTCGACAGACCCTTGCCCGAGCTGCGGGACTTGCCAGCATTGCCGGATCTACCGGCGCTACCGGATCTGCCCGGCAGACAATTCGCAGCCGCCGCCTCGCCTGTTTCGCCCGCTGCCCCGCCCGCCGCGGTGGCGGCCACGCACCTGTTCGCGCGGCAGCCCGCGCCGCTTGCCGTCGAGCCGCTGCGTGAGGGCCTGGTGGTGAACGGTCGCTATCGCTTGGACAAGAAAATCGGCCAGGGCGGGATGGGCGCTGTGTTCAAGGCTTTCGATCTGGATCTCGACGAAGCCATCGCCATGAAGTTCCTGGCCGCCGGCCTGGTGGACGAGGAGACGGTGGGTCGCTTCAAGCAAGAGGTGTCGCTGTCACGCCAGTTCAGCCACCCCAACATCATCCGGCTGTACGACCTCGGTACCTACGGCGATAGCAAGTACCTCACCATGGAGTTGCTCGAAGGCGAGGACCTGGGCGCCGTGCTCAAGCGCGAGAAGCTCCCGCTCGACAAAGCCATCACGCTGCTTATCCAGGCCTGCCGCGCCTTGCAGGTCGTCCACGATCACGGCGTCGTCCACCGCGACGTCAAGCCGGACAATTTCTTCCTTACGAAAAGCGGCGTCCTGAAGGTCATGGACTTCGGCATCGCCAAGCGCTCGAACGCGCGCAAGGGTCTCACGCGCGCGGGCGTGACCGCCGGTACGCCCCAGTACATTGCGCCCGAGCAAGCGAACGACTTCGGTAATGTGACTCATCTCGCGGATCTTTATGCCTTGGGCTGCATCGCCTACCGCATGCTCACCGGACAAGTCCCCTTCGATGGCAACGAAGTGCTACCGATTCTGGTCGCGCACCTCACGCAAGAGCCCGCGTCGCCCCGGACGCTCGACCCCGCTATTTCACCCGAGCTCGAAGCCATCGTGTTGCGTCTGCTCGCCAAGCAGCCCGCCGAGCGCATTCAAAGCTGCCGCGAGCTCGCCGCCCAGCTCGCTCGGATAGCGGCAAAGTAATTCTGGAGTCAGCGCTCCTCTTGCCCCCGGCACCCGTCCGGACCTAACATGGCGGACCCATGCAGCCGTCGTACACCCATGGCATCACGACCACCCCTCTGCTCGGCGACACCATCGGCGATAACTTGCGCAAGACGGTCGAGCGCTTCGGCGACCGCGAGGCGCTCGTCTCGCGGCACCAGAAGTATCGAGCGACCTACAAGCAGCTGTGGGCCGAGATCGGCATCGTTGCGCGAGGGCTGATGGCCCGCGGGATCAAGAAGGGCGACCGGGTCGCGCTCTGGGCGCCCAACCGCTACGAATGGACGGTCACGCAGTACGCGTGCGCACGCGTGGGCGCCATCATGGTCAACATCAATCCGGCCTTCCGCACCCACGAGCTGGTGCACGTGCTCAAACAGTCGGGCACGTCGCTCCTGGTGATGGCACGCGGATTCCGTCAGACAAACTACCTCGCGATGGTCGAGGAGGCCGAGACCGAGCTGCCGGAGCATCTCAAGGTGCTGGTCATCGACGACGAGTGGAACGACCTCAAGGCCGACGCTCGCATGGTCTCCGAGGAGGAGCTGCACTGCCGCGAGCAGAGCCTGGATCCCGACGACGCGATGGACATCCAGTACACGAGTGGCACCACCGGCTTCCCCAAGGGGGCGACGCTCTCGCACCACAACCTGCTCAACAATGGCTACTTCGTCGGGCGGACCTTGCGCTACAGCGAGCAGGACCGCATCTGCGTACCGGTGCCTCTTTACCACTGTTTCGGCATGGTCATGTCGAACCTGGCAGCGACCAGCCACGGCGCTTGCGTCGTCTATCCCAGCGAGGCCTTCGACCCGGGCGCGGTGCTGGCCGCCATCGAAGAGGAAAAATGCACCTCGCTTTACGGCGTGCCCACCATGTTCATCGCCGAGATCGAGCACGAGAGCTTCGCCAAGACCAACTTCTCGACCCTCCGCACCGGCATCATGGCCGGCTCGCCCTGCCCCATCGAGGTGATGAGGCGCGTGCAGAAGGATATGCACATGCCCGAGATCACCATCTGCTACGGCATGACCGAGACCTCGCCGGTGTCGACCCAGAGCAAGACCGACGATCCGCTGGAAAAACGCGTGGCCACGGTCGGCTGTGTCCATCCGAACGTCGAGGTAAAGATCGTCGACCCGGGAAGCGGACACGTGGTGTCGCGCGGGGCGGTGGGCGAGCTGTGCACGCGCGGCTACTCGGTCATGCTCGGCTACTGGGACGATCTCCATTCGACGAGGCAGGCCATCGACAGCGCGCGCTGGATGCACTCCGGCGACCTGGCGATCATGGATGCCGACGGCTACGTCAATATCGTCGGCCGCATCAAGGACATGGTCCTGCGCGGCGGCGAGAACATTTATCCACGCGAGGTCGAAGAGTTCCTCTACACCAAGCCCGAGATCGCCGACGTCCAGGTCATCGGCGTGCCCGACGTCAAGTACGGCGAGGAGCTGATGGCGTGGGTCAAGCTGCGCGCGGGGGCCAACCTCACCGGCGATGAGCTGCGCGCCTTCTGCAAGGGCAAGATCGCGACCTTCAAGATTCCCCGCTACTGGAAGTTTGTCGATTCGTTCCCGATGACGGTGAACGGAAAAGTCCAGAAGTACAAGATGCGCGAGCTGGCGGTCGAGGAGCTGAAGCTGCAAGTAGCGGCCAACATCAAGACGGCGTAGGACCCTCACCCGCCCCGCTGCGCGGGGCGAGGCGATTCCGTGCTCGCGACGCAGCCGAAATCGGCGTAAGAAGGCCGGCACCATGTCGACCGAACAACCCGCGTTTCAGGATCTCTACCGCGAGGACTACGCGCACTGCTACGGCTGCGGCCGGCTCAACCCCGACGGCCTGCAGATCAAGACTTTCTGGGAAGGAGAAGAGTCAGTCACTCGCTATACGCCGCGGCCCTACCACATTGCGATCCCCGGCTTCGTCTACGGGGGCCTCTTGGCCTCGCTGCTCGACTGTCACGGCACCGGCACCGCCGCCGCCGCCGCGGCCCGCGCGCAGGGCCGATCGATCGACTCCGAGCCGCCGCTCCGTTACGTCACAGCGTCGCTCAAGGTGGACTACCTCAAGCCGACCCCCATGGGCGTTCCGATCGAGATTCGCGGACGCGCCAAGGAAGCGAAGGGGCGCAAGGTGGTGGTCGAGTCGACCCTGTTCGCAAACGGCGTCGCCACCGTGAAGTCGGAGGTGGTGGCAGTGCAGATGCCCGATACGTTCCTGATCGGCGGGTAGCCCCCGCTCGGGTCGGCGGGCAGAGTGAATGCCGTCGATCTACGAGCGCCCTAGCGTGCGTCCACGCGGTAGTCGAAGACCAAACCACTCGACGCCGGAAATACCGCGGCCCGGGTAACCTTCTCGATGCACGCACCGACGGGGGTGTCGACCAGCTTGCCGCCCAGATGCACGTCGGAAACCGCGCCGCTCTTGCCGACCGTGATCTTCAGCTCGGCGACACCTTTCTGTCCCAGCTTATTCGCGCACTCCTTGCTCCGAGCCTTCACGCCGCTCATGACACGAGCAATGTCGGCCGCCGACAGAGGCGGAGCCGGCGGCGCCGCCTCTTTCTTGGGCGCCGGCTCCGCCCGCGGCTTCTGCACATCCTTCAAGAGCGCGTCGATGTCTTTGCTATCGTGCTTCTTACCTTTGCTATCGCCGGGCGCATCCCCCATCAAGTCGTCGAGCGAATCGTTCGATTTGGTCGACTTCTTGGCGGATTCGCTCTTCGTCGGGGCGGCGACGGGAGCGGCTTCGACCGTCTTGCGGCTCGGGCTCGCGGCGGGTTTGGACGCCGGAGCGCTGCCGCTCTCGTCGGCGAAAGGCTCGTCGAAGCTGGGCTTGTGATCGGCCGGGCTGGCCATCGCTACGGCTTTCACGGATCCTTTCCCATGTTTGCCCGATGCAGCCGGCAATGCTTCAGCCGCAGGCTCCGGCCGCGGCGAATGCAACGTCACGTGTGCGACCTGGGCGGGCTCGGGCGCGGGAGCATCCTCCAGCCGAACAACGGGCCTCGGCGCAGGCGTAGGAGCAGGAACCGCAGCGCCGGGCAACGTGGCCGCAGCAGAGGGCTCGGGCTTCGCCAGCGCAGTCCCAGACGATGCCGACGATGCCGCGGTCGAGCCGAGATTCACGCCGAGCTCGGCGGCGGCCTTGACTAGCGAATCCTTTGCGACAAAGCCAACTGCAACCCCGCCCGCAAAGACGAGTACCGTCCACAAAAACAGCCGTCCCCACCGTATCTTGCGGGGTGGCGGTTTGGGCAACGCGATTGGCCCCATGGAAACCGGAAGGCCTAGCCCGGATGCAGATGCATTGGGATTGGTTCGGGAGTAGTGCGAATCCACCCACCGATAGTAGCCGAAAGCGACGCCTGCAAACACGTCTGATAGTGCCGCTCCCCAGGATGCAGCGCGGCGCACAAAAAGGGGCGACTACGCCCGAAGCATAGTCGCCCGCAGAAAACGACGGGATAGCTCCCGCTTGGCCGACACTACTTCTTGAAGCTGCGGCAGACCTTTACGAGGTCTTTGATCTCGTCGGGGCTTGCCTTCGTCGCGGGCATGACCTGCTTGCCATCCGCCTTGACGCCCTCAGCGATGAGCTTCTCCCAATCCGCGTCCTTCGCTGCCTTCTGCACCGCCGGGTCGCTGAGATCCTTGATGTTGAGCTTCTTGCCCATGCTGGTAGCAGCCTTGCCATCCTTGCCGTGGCAGCCGGCGCACTTCTTGTTGAACATCTCCGTACCGTCGGCCATAGCTGCGCTGGCCGTGCCAAACACGAACAGGACTGCCATCATCTTCAATGCTGTCTTCATGAATGCCGCTCCTTGTAATTTGGGATGGAGATGCCCAGCAGGGTGTCCCTCTGCAGGGCACGATTCCGTAACGAACGCCGGCACTCTAGCCGGGACATGAGCAAAATTCCACGCGAAACGTCCGCCCGGTCGGCGCGGGACGACCACGTAACGAAAAGAAGACTTGCTTTACCGTTTTTTTTCGAAGCGTGAGGTCGAGCAGCCGGCAAAAGCGAAGACTGCGTCCACACCTTGAATCTGGCTACGCCTTGTAGGCATGCTTGACTCATGCGTGCTTGGCTCCTCGACAACTTTGGTGGCATTGGCAGTTTGCGCCTGAGCGATCATCCCGATCCTTCGCCTAAGGCGGGCGAGGCCGTGCTCAAGATTCAGTATGCCGGGCTGAATCCGGCCGACCACTACGTCGCGATTCGGCAGTATCCCGCCAAGCCACCCATGCCGCACATTCTCGGCCGCGATGGCATCGGCACCGTGGTCGCCGTGGGCTCTGGCGCAGGTGATATTACCGTGGGCGCCCGCAAGATTGTCTTGCGCGGCGACGTTGGCGTGGAAAAGCCGGGCACGTTTGCCGATCTCGTCGCGGTACCGGTAGACAATCTGGTGGACGTGCCCGCCGGGTGGAGCGACACCGAAGCCGCGGGCGCGACCCTGGTCTATCTGACGGCGTACCAGGCCCTGACCATGTGGGGCGAGCTCGATGCCAGCGCGGTCGTGCTGATCACGGGCGCCTCCGGTGGCGTCGGCGTCGCATCGATCCAGCTCGCCCGCGCCATGGGCTTCGAAGTCGTGGCGCTTTCCCGCAGCGAAGCCAAGCGCGCACGGCTGGTCCAGCTGGGCGCCAAGCACTGTTTCGATCCGACCGATCCGCAGTGGGGACAGTCGCTCAAGCGGGCGCTCGGACAGCGGCGCGTGGATTTGGCCATCGACAACGTCGCCGGCACCCTGCTACCCGAGGTCATCGCCATGCTCGACTATGGCGGCAAGGTGAGCTTGGTCGGACGCCTTGCCGGTCCGGTGCCCCAATTCAACACCGGCACGCTCTTCTTTCGCCGCCTGCGCCTGGGAGGCGTCGCCGTCTCGACCTACACCAACGCCGAAAGCCGAGCCGCCTGGCAAACCCTCGTGGACTTGCTGGCAAAGACGAATGCCAAGCCCATCGTCGACAGCGTGCTTCCGTTCGAACAGTTGCCGAAGGCGTTCGAGCGGCTCGCCGCAGGCCCGATGGGCAAAGTGCTCGTCGCGACTTGACGGAGCCGCCCCTCGCCTCAATGATCGCGCGATGACTGCCACGGCCGATCTGATCAACAGCCTGCCCTTCCAGCGAGCCCCCTGCCCGTGCGGCAAGCCGCTTGGAATCGACGAATGCTGCGGCCGATTCTTCGACGAGAGTACCTGGCCTGACGCCGCCGAAGAACTCATGCGCTCGCGCTACACCGCGTTTGCGACCCAGCACATCGACTACATCGTTGCCTCCCACCACCCCGACACGCGCGGCGAGGTGAATCGCGCCGACGTCGAGCGCTTCAGTCGAGATTCCACCTGGCTGGGGCTGGAAATCCTGTCGACGGAGGACGGTCAGCCCGGCGATGACCAAGGCTGGGTGGAGTTCTGCGCCCGCTACGCCGACAAGCAAGGCGAGCATCTGCACCACGAACGCTCTCTCTTTCGCCGAGAGAAAGGTCGCTGGTTCTTTCATTCGGCCCATGCCCCCAAAGGCACGCCGATCCGGCACGCTCAGCCCAAAGTGGGCCGCAACGAGCCCTGCCCGTGTGGCAGCGGCAAAAAGCACAAGAAATGCTGTGGCGCCGCCGCCTAAGCGGGAGCAAAAGGAGACATGGCCTTCTTCGAAATAACCGATCGACAAGAGCTACTTGCGACCTATGGCGACGACGTCGCCAAGCTGGACGCGCTGGTGGACGGACTCGACAACGAGCTGTTGCACTTTCGCCCAGCCATCGACGGCGCCTGGACCATCGCCGAACACATCGGTCACCTGGCCAGCACCGAGGTGAATGGATACCTGCGCTTTCAGAAGGCCATTCTGAATCCCGGCGCGACCATCGACAACGGCGGCGGCGACATGCAGGCGAGCGCCGCCATCTTGGGCTACGAAGCGGCAAGCACGACCGCCACCCTGCAATTGATTCGCTTCTTACGCAAGCTTACGTACGAGCACGCGTGCCGAATCAAAGACCAGGACTGGAGCAAGTACCATATCCAGCAGCCCAACCATTCCACCATGAAAGTCGCGAGCCTCGGGATGATCTTGTCGTTTCACACCCAGCATTTCGCGCTCCATTTGGATTTCATCCGCCGCAACATCCAGGCACGTCGCGGGATTCAATGAGACTCCCGTTCATTATTTTTGTAGTCATCACTGTCAGCGCCTGTGCGAGCCAACAACATCCCTTGACCACCACCTCTGCTGATAGCATGAAGGAGCGTCGGCTCGCCGTGACCGCGCGGCCCCCAACGCCTTTCTTCGTTACCGAACCCGAAGAGAGCGCCGCTACCGCGCTCGCAGTCGCACTCGTAGGCGTTGCCGGAAGAGCCGCAGGCAAGTCAGATGCCGGCGACCGCATCTTCCGTGAGAACGGCATCGCCGACCCTGCGCCGCACCTGGCGCAGCAGCTGCGCGACGACCTCCAGCGTCGCTACGGTTTGAAGCTCGATCGAGAGGCTATTTACGTCACCGACGAGGATCCCAAACAGATCACGGCTGCGCATCCAGCGGCCGACTTGGTCCTCGACGTCTGGATCAACAACTTGAGCTTGGAGCCTTTCTCTCAAGGGTCAAAAAAGTACGGCCTCAAATACAGCGCCTATCTCCGCCTCATTGATGCAAGGGTCGTCCACCCCATTGATGGGAAAAAGGGGCTCGTGATCGCCCGCGGAACCTGCAGTCGTATTCTTGAAGAGACGCCGAGCACTCCCACCTACGACGACTTTCTGGCCAACGGAGCTCAACGATTGATCCGCGAAATTGATGTGGCGACGCAGTTCTGCGTCGACGAATTCCGATCGACGGTCCTGACCGCGGGCCCAACTCCGTAAGGCGACGGCGCCATTGGGCCGTCGGCTCATCGCATCCCGGTCGGGTTGAGCGGGTAGGAGCTTCGGACGCAATCGGCCCGGTAAGCGAGAACCCTGATACGCACGGGCAAGCCTCCGGAACTCATCGCGAGAAAGCGTAGTGCCCACCACATCTTCGGATCGGCTCACGGTCGGCCTCGACGCAGCCACACGTCAGTTAATTACGACAAACAGGTACCTGTAAGATGATTTGACCTGTTCGTTTCGTATTGTCGGTCAGGTATAACTATTTGCTGGCTGATACGTTCACATGTCGAGACCGAGAAGTCGGGGTTGCGATCACAGCTGAATAAGGGAGGTCGAAGATGAAATTCCCAGGATGCAGAGCCGCTGTTGCAGTCGTGCTCTTCCTTGCGCTGCCGACCAATGCCTGGGCCCACTGGTGCGATGACCTCTGGAGCTCCGCCTACGATATCGTGATCAAACCGGACAGCGACACCTCGCCCAAGGCGCTCTATGTAGAGAATCGCTGGGGCTACCAGCTGATCAACTTCAAGCTGACAGCGACGACGACCGGCGGCGGCGCCGTCACTCTCACACCACCCACGACCCTCAAGGTGCCGAACACCTTGCTTCCGGGCGAAAAGGGAATCTGGACGATTACGGCTGGCAGCCCGGCGAAGGTCGAAGATCTCTCGTACTACGTGACATTCGGTAATACGACCGGCGACTTGACCAAGCAGTACGCGTGCTACCCGGTTCTGGGCGCAAGCCCGGTCATGGTGGTCAAGAACGACGGAAGTCTCTTTCCCACCGCCATCGCGGGCATCCCCAAGGACGGCACCGATCCCAAGCCCAACGTTGCCAACGGTTGCACGTTCGGCGACGTCGGTCTCGGTCGCTCGTTGCAGCTGCAAACCGTCGCGGACTGGGACGACCTGGACGCGGGCCTCGACAACCTGATGACGCTCTACTGTGCGGGCCGCGGCTCGTGGGGCGACAACGACAAGGTCGTAAAACCAAACTCCTACTGCAAGAACGCCACCAGCACGACCTGTCCGACCATCAAGCCCACGGCCTCGCCAGCCTCGAGATCCGACTACATGCGCCTGTGGGGCGCTGGCGCGCTCGCCATCCGGAAGGCGTCGCTCGGCACCCGCCTGTCGGTCTTTCGCGATCGCCTGAAGTGTGGAGCGAACGACGGGGATCCGGGCGTCGCCGGGTATACGCTCTTCGTCCTCGGCTATTTGGGGGACGAATCGGGAGCCAAGTCTTTCTTGCAAACCCAAGCCGGCACGAGCGGTGACATCGGTACCATCGCGAAGGCCGCGCTGTACCTGATGGGCGACACGACCCAGAAGTCCGCCGTGCAGGCAGGCGTTCAGTCGAGCTCGGTCTGGGTCAAGGTCGCCTGTGCCGGAGCCCTCGGCATCGTGGACAAAGACGATGCGTCGGTGACTTCGGCCATTCTTCCGGAGGTCAAGTGGATCGAGCCGGACAACATGGGCGGCGCGACCGATAACGGCAAGGGCATGTTCGCCGCGCACATTCTCGAGATCGTCGCCATGGATCGACGGGGTTGGATTCCCAAAGGCAATGGCGAGGGGCCCGTGACGTTCTACGGCGAGAGCGGCGCTTCTGTCACCACCGGCGGAGCATCCGGCTCGGGCGGGACGGTCGGCGCCGGCGGCTCGTCGGGAACCGGGGGCGCCAGCACGGGCAATCAGGGCGGCAGCAGCGGTCGATCGGACACCGGTAGCGCCGGCGCAGGTGGTACCACCACGCACGCCTCCACGGGATCGTCCGCGTCGGGCGGAGCGTCCGGAGAGGGCGGAGCCAACGGTGGCCAAAGCGGCAGCGGCGGCAATGCCGCTGGCGGCTCGTCCGGCCACAGCGGATCGTCCGAGTCGAGCGGTGGCAACAGTGGCGCGACGACCGGTGCAGGCAACAAAGCCCAGGAGAATGGCTGCGCTTGCGGTGTCGGCGGACAGTCCGAGGTGCCCGCCTTCTTCTTCCCCGCCCTGGCTGGCTTGACACTTCTGCTGGTGCGCCGCCGTCGGAACTAACTGGAGTGGTCCGCCTGCTCGTTCGGGATTTTAAATGACACGAACTACGAAGGAGGAATCAATGACCCGGTTGTACTCACTCACACTCTGCGCTGCCTTGGGACTTGTCGCTTGCGGTAGCAACACCAGCAGCGACGTATCCGGCACTGGCGGCAGCAGCGTATCCGGCACCGGCGGCAGCAGCGTATCCGGCACCGGCGGCAGCAGTGTATCCGGCACTGGCGGCAGCAGCGTATCCGGCACCGGCGGCAGCAGCGTATCCGGCACTGGCGGCAGCAGCGTATCCGGCACTGGCGGCAGCCCGTCCACCAAGAGCGCGCTCGACATCATGCCCGTCGACAACACCGTGTCGGGCTGGACAATCGATCGGGAGGCCGACAAGAACGCAAATGCCGCACCGATGACCGGAACCACGAAGGCGGAGGTCGAGGCGTGGATCGACGGCGCCGCGACCCCCTTCTTCCTCGCCCCCAGCACGCCCCAAATGTTTGCCTGGCAGAACTACCTCAACCCGACCTTGCCGGCGGCCCAGCCCGACGGCGCCTCGATCTCCATGTACGTCTTGCAGATGCCATCCGTGGACCAAGCGAGCGGGCTCTACACGTCGGTGCTGCCACTCTCGGAATATTCCAGGAAGGCCGGCACGCCCGACGACTGGAAGCCGACGACACCGACCATAGGCGATGCCTCGCGCATCGAGGACGACGGTAGTCACTGGTGGATCAACTTCCGCAAGGGTGTGTTCTACGTCGAGATCAAGCTCGACCCCTCGACCGGCCCGGCGCCCGACTACACGCCCAGCGATCCCGACACCAAGAAAGAGGCTGTCCGTTTCGCCCAAGCCGTAGCAGACAGAATCTAGGCCACGGTCGCTCGGACGCGCTTGCGCGCGACCCGCGCCTTTCGCGCACGGGCCGTGCCGGAGATCGGCGGGGACGCTCCCCCGCCGACAGTGGACGGTGACGATAGTCTGTTCGAATGTCGCTGCGGTGGCCGCAAGCGAATCAGAACGTCGCGCAGCCCATTCTGCGGATCTTTGAACCGCTTGAGACCGAGCTTCTCGTAGAGACCGTTGACGTGCATCTTGACCGTCTCTTGCGAGATCCCCATCCTGCGCGCCATTTCTTTCCGCGACATGCGTTGCCACAGATAGGACAGTGTCTCCGATTCTCTCACGCTCAGTCGGAAGCGGTTGACGAAAGCGGGCAGCCGCTGCCTGATCACGGCCGATTCTTGGACAGAAACCGTCGAAAGGCCGCCCAGTTGATGGCTGATATTGGCCAATGCCTCTTCAATGCGTGACCGCTTCGTGGCGGTTGCCAAGCCATAGACTGGACAATCGCGACAGTCATTCTGAAGTGGACCCCGAAAATAGGACCATGGGCTAAGGTGTAGTCCGCCTCAACGACGAGGCAGGACACGATGAAGAACCGACAGAAGCATTCAGCAGCATTCAAGGCGCAGGTCGCACTCGAAGCCAT